>Ga0224495_10000298_pt1 | contig 40532 bp, 35 predicted proteins | sample SF_Jul11_sed_USG_FD_168128 | JGI IMG/M metagenome (GOLD analysis project Ga0224495, IMG submission 168128) | Sediment microbial communities from San Francisco Bay, California, United States - SF_Jul11_sed_USGS_4_1 | ecosystem: Environmental > Aquatic > Marine > Sediment | place: USA: California... | reverse complement strand
ATGTGCCGTTGGTGCCGAAGCCGAAGAATAGGGCCGACCGGGCAAAGTATCAGGAACGAAAGAATGCCCGGGACATGGAAATAAAAAAGCGTAAAGAACGTGAACAGGAACTCTTTCGAGGGTTGCTCGAGCATCTTAAGCTTAATCCGGCTGACAAAGTGCGGATTGAGGCACATGTGGATGATGCGGTTTTCCCCAGTGAGAAGGGGAAAAAGAAAAAAGGTACTCAAGACCTGCAAAAGCTTACCATCGCACGGGCCCGCGCGATATCCCGGCTTATTGCATCCTACGGCATCACCGGCAAGAATAGGATCGTTGTCGCGGGGATGGGAGCGGCCCTTCCCAAAGTACCGAATACGACGAAAGAGAACCGCATTGTCAATAACCGGATCGAGTTGGTTGCCTATCCTCCTGATGTCCAGGTGCGAAACAGCCTGAAACTGCCCCTTCTTGCGGATCGCGAAAAGATCATCATCAATGTGTCCTATAGCAGCAAGGCAGCTGGTGTCAAGAACCTCAAGATCGTTGAGAGGCTTCCCAAAGGAATGCAGTATGTGAAGGGGAGCGGTATCCTCCGCGGGGCGGTCAGGGAACCGCAGGTACAAGGCGATGAGCTGCGTTGGCAGCTTGGCGATCCCTCGGGAGAATATCAAGAGACGCTTTCCTATGTTGTCAAAAAGTCGGCAGGGACGGCAGCGACTATCAACTCCGCGGTCCGGCTTGCCTACACTGCCGGACGGCAGGAGGAAACCCGGGATATCGATCCCCTGAAGCCTGCCAAGAACGGACTGACCGTTCCGGAAACCTGCGAGAAATGTCATAGCGATGTCATGTCCATGCCTTTCCGGCACGGTCCGGTGGATTCCGGGTACTGCAATCTCTGTCATGATCCCCATGGCAGCGATCATTCAGCATGGACCCGCCTAAGATCATGGGAGCTCTGCACGACCTGCCACCGGGAAAAAGCATCGGATGTCCATGTGATCGCGGGATTTGTACATGGCGTCAGCCATCCCACCAGGAACGTCAGGGATCCGCTGCGGCCCGGCAGGAAGCTTTCCTGCATCAGCTGCCATTCACCGCACAGCGCTGAAACAAAGTATCTTCTGGCCTTCGGCGTCACCCGCGAGACCGATCTGTGCGGCTATTGCCATAAGAAAAAATAGTGTCGCGCAGGATTGTTGTGGTATATTTAAGGATATGAGAGCTAATAAGAACATACACGAGAAGATAATCCCCTATGTCATGTTGTTTCTGATCGCGTTTGGCATCGGGGGATGCGCGCTGCTCATCGGAAAACCCGATGAGGGTGATTTGCCGGACCCCTCGAGACCGGTTCGTATCAGATATGTCGAGACGCTGCGGAACGAGGCCAGCTTTCTCACGGAGCGATACCGCCAGTCGGATCCCCTGGCGCCCGCCGCTACCTCGCTTCAGAAACCGGTCTCTGTATCAGCTGACCAGTTCCGCGTCTATGTGGTCGATCGTTCTCCCGTACCCCGTTTGTTCATCTTTGACCGGAACGAACGGTCGGTAAAGATCATTTCCTCGCCGACTCCCACCGTTGCAGTGAATGCATCGTTCATGGATCCGTCGGCTGTTGCTGTGGCCGAAGCCGGGGATATCTATGTTGCAGATCCTCCCCAGGGGAAGATATTCGGACTTGACCGCGCAGGGAATCTTGTCTTCACACTCGGGAAGACCGGCAGCCTTGCTTATCCCGCTGCAATGGCTGTTGACTCGCGGCGCCATCGGCTTTACGTGGCCGATAAGCATGCACATAAGGTCCTCATGTATACGAACCAGCGCGATTGGGCGTCCATCGAAACGCGCGGGAATCAGACTAAAACAGGGGTAATACAATCGCCGGCCAATCCCTGTTATTCCAGCGATGCAGCAGGGGCCTTTACAACATACCAGAGGGTATGTGACCTGGGTGACCAGGGCACGAAGGATGGCCTCCGTTCTCCCGTGGGTCTCGCACTGGACAGTGCGGGAAATCTCTTCGTTCTTGATGCGCACCGGAATCGGGTGCATATGTTTGACAGTGAAGGCATCTTCGTACGGCGGTTTTCCCTTATTGCAGACCTTGCCCATCCCCTCAACAATCCGACGGGGATCGCCATAGACTCCGACGGCCATGTCTATGTGAGCGACGGCGTCGCCAATACCATCCTTATTTTCGATCAGAACGGCATGTATCTTCAGCGATGGGGCGGTATCGGCGATCAGCGTGATGGCTTCTGGTCACCGGCAGGCATTTTTATTGACAACAGGGATTATCTCTATGTCCCGGATCAGATGAATGGCAGAGTACAGGTATTTCAGTACGAAAAATGAGCCTTTTCTCGATATCCTATCGCGCAGCAACTCTTGGTTTCACGCTCGTCATGGGGTGTTTGCTCTGCTCCTGCGCACAGCCCCGCACCCGGATCGAACCGGCCAACCTTGTCTGGCCCAAGCCGCCTGATCACCCGAGGATCCAGTACGTCCAGTCCATATACACCGAAGACGACATCGGAAGGCGCTACTCCTTCTTCGAGCGGATCTTTGGGAAGCCGTATTTTGACGGAATGGTCAGACCCTATGGGGTCAGTGTCCGGCAGAATGTACTGCTGATCTGCGACATCGTGTCGCGGAGGGTCATGGTGCTGGACCTTGTTGAAAAACGGCTGATGATCATTACGGGGAACGATGGGTCTTTTCGCCTGCCCGCTGCGGCTGTCATGGAGGGAAAGGGCAGGATCTACGTCGCTGACAGCAGTGGCGCCAAGGTTGTTGTCTTCGATCGCCAGGGAGGATATGTAACCAACTTTTCCCTTTCTGGCGGGGTTCCGGTCGGCTTGGCGATCAACGAGGGCCTTGGGCGGCTCTATGTGGCAGATCGCGCAAAGCACCGCATCATGGTATTTGATCTTGACGGTAGGTTCCTGTTCGAGTTCGGCGGCCGCGGGAATGCCGATGGCAGGCTCAATATCCCGCTTGATGTGACCGTGGATCATACCGGCAAGGTCTACGTGCTGGACAGCGGAAATTTCCGGGTCCAGGTGTTCACGGCAGACGGCAAGTATCTGTCCAGGTTCGGCGAGGTGGGGGACCGGCCCGGGATGTTCGCGAACCCCAAGGGTGTGGCCGTCGATTCCGAGGGGCACATCTATGTGACCGACGCGGCGTTCAGTAACTATCAGATATTCGACTCCACCGGCAAGGTACTGCTATTCATTGGAGAGGCCGGGCCGTGGCCCGGTTTTCTGAACATGCCTGCGGGCATTGCCATTGACGAGAACGACCAGATCTACATTGCCGATCAGCTGAATTCCCGTGTCCAGGTGTTCCGTTATATGAAGGATAAGGGGCAAAGCGCCGCGCCATGACCCAGCAGAAGGCAAATTTCCGCGGCATAGTTCAGTCACTCGGTCTTGTGTTCGGCGACATCGGCACAAGCCCCATCTACACACTGACTGTCGTCTTCCTTCTTACCGAGCGAACAGTGCCGAACGTTATCGGGGTCCTGTCGCTCATTGTCTGGACGATGATCACACTGGTCACGATCAAGTATGCCTGGCTCGCCATGGGACTGGGAAGGCGCGGCGAAGGCGGCATCATCGTCATGACCGAGATCCTGCTGCCCTATCTGACCACGGGTCGTCAAGCTGCGTTCGTGACGCTCATATCGTACGTGGGCATATCCCTGTTCGTCGGTGATGGCGTGATTACGCCGGCCATCTCCATTCTTTCCGCAGTCGAGGGACTCCTGCTCATTCCCGTGCTTTCCGGCACGAGCCAGGCCGTTCTTATCGCAATTGCCGCGGTCATCGCCATCGCACTGTTCTCGGTCCAGAAGAAAGGCACCGAAAAGGTGTCCGGTGCGTTCGGACCGATCATGCTTGTCTGGTTCGCAATACTGGCACTGTCAGGGATCGCGTCGATCATTCAGATGCCGATCGTGCTGAACGCAATTAGCCCCGTGCCCGGAATCCGGTTCCTCTGCCAGAATGTGACCACGGGATTTTTCGTCCTCGCCGAGGTCATCCTGTGCGCCACCGGCGGGGAGGCCCTCTATGCTGATATGGGACATCTGGGCGGCGTTCCGATCAGGCGGGCCTGGAACTTCGTGTTTCCGGCGCTTCTGCTGAGCTACTTAGGACAAGGGGCCTTCCTGGCCAGTCATCCCGACGTGAAGAACGTGCTGTTCGAAATGCTCTTCTATCAGGCTCCGGCATTCTATATCCCGTTCCTGCTGCTTAGTATCGCGGCAACGATCATCGCATCGCAAGCCATGATCAGCGGCATGTATTCACTGGTGTTCCAGGGCATCATGACCCGCATCATGCCGATCCTCAAGGTCGATTTCACGTCTCATGAACGGCAAACGCAGATCTATATTGGCGCCGTGAACTGGTCGCTGCTCCTGGCGGTCCTGTTCATCATCTTCGAGTTTCAGACCTCCGCACGCCTTGCCGTGGCCTATGGTCTCGCGGTCACCGGCACCATGGCAATCACCGGGAGCATGATGGTCTGGATCTTCCTGAAGCGTCAGGATAGCGTCAAAGCGGCCGTGTCCGCACTCGTGACGCTGATAGCGACAGTGTACCTGCTTTCAAACACCACGAAGATCCCGCACGGCGGCTACTGGTCGCTCGTCATAGCCTCGATCCCTTTCGGGATCATCATGCTTTACACCCGGGGACAGCGAAAGCTCTATTATTCCCTCCAGCCGCTTCCCATGGATGTATTCCTGCTGAGCTATAATCAGATATTCTCTGCGGTGCCAAAGATCCGGGGTACGGCGCTCTTCTTTGCCAAGGACGCCCAGGCGGTGCCGCCCTATATCGTCCACACGATGTTCAAGAACCATATCATCTATGAAGACAACATCATCGTGTCCATTGTGAGGCGTGAGGATCCCTTTGGCGTGACCGGATTCTTCAAGGAGGACATCGCACCGGGTCTCCGGGCTTTCGAGATCCAGATGGGATACATGGAGATCCCTGATGTGGAGGAGATCCTCCGCGAGGCCGGGATCAGCGAGAAGACGATCTTCTACGGCGTCGAGGATATTGTTGCTTCGAACATCCTCTGGCAGGCTTTCTCGGTCATCAAGAAGTTGACACCGAACATTGTCCAGTTCTTCAAACTTCCCGCGAACAAGCTGCACGGGGTGGTGACCCGCGTCGAGATGTGATGGGAAAGAACTTCGTCCACCCCGGTTGCTGCCATGAGCACGCAAAAAGATACTGTAAAAGGCATTGTCCAATCGCTCGGCCTGGTGTTCGGTGACATCGGCACAAGTCCTATTTATACCCTTACGGTCGTTTTCCTGCTCACGGACCCGTCGCCAGACCATATCATCGGTGTGCTATCCCTCATCGTCTGGACCCTCATCATCCTGGTGACCATTGAATATGCCTGGCTGGCAATGAGCCTCGGTCATCGCGGTGAAGGAGGGACCATTGTTCTCCGCGAGATCCTCACGCCGCTGCTCACCTCGCCGAGGCAGCGAGCATTCGTCACCGCGCTTTCTTTTGCCGGTATCGCGCTCATCATCGGTGACGGCGTTATCACGCCGGCCATCAGTATTCTCTCCGCGGTCGAAGGAGCGCTCCTGATCCCGGGTCTGGAGTTGCTCCAGCAGAACGTTCTGATCGCGGTCGCGGCTTTCATCGCGATAGTCTTGTTCTCGGTGCAGCGCAAGGGGACGGACAAGGTTGCCGGCGCTTTCGGACCTATCATGGTGATCTGGTTCTGCGTGCTCGCGCTATCTGGGTTGGTAGCGATCGTTACGGCGCCGTCGGTCCTGAAAGCGCTGAATCCGCTTGAGGCGGTGCATTTTCTGTCAGGCAACGTTATGACGGGATTTCTCGTGCTGTCAGAGGTCATCCTGTGCGCAACAGGAGGTGAAGCGCTCTACGCGGACATGGGTCACCTCGGCCGGAAGCCGATCATCCGTGCCTGGAATTTCGTTTTTATTGCGCTGGTGATCAACTATCTGGGCCAGGGCGCATACCTCATGCATCACCCGCATGCAAAGTTCATTCTGTTCGAGATGGTACGCGATCAGGTCCGGCCGCTCTATATTCCATTCCTGCTCCTGAGCATCATGGCCACGGTGATCGCCTCCCAGGCCATGATCAGCGGCATGTTCTCCATCGTCTACCAGGGCATCTCGACCCGCATCATGCCTATGTTCCGGATCAGTTTCACATCCCGCGCGCGGCAATCGCAGATCTATATCGGTTTCGTCAACTGGTTCCTGCTCGGCGCCGTGCTGTCCATCATGTTCCTGTTCCAGCGGTCGAGCAATCTTGCCGCAGCCTACGGCCTGGCAGTGACCGGCACGATGACCCTTACCGGATTCATCATGACATGGATATTCCTGCGGCGGAGCAAGTATTGGCACGCGGCCGTGGCGATCTTCGTGACCGCGGTGAATGTGGCATTCCTCGTTTCCAATACTTATAAGATACCGCATGGCGGCTATTGGTCGCTGATCATCGCTGCGGTCCCGCTCTTTATAATCGTTCTCTACACGCGGGGGCAGAAGCAACTCTATCTATCGCTGCAGCCGCTTCCCCGGGATGTGTTCCTGCTGAGCTACGGTCAGATCTATGCAGGTGCTCCACGGATCCGCGGCACTGCGCTGTTCTTTGCCAAGGACACCCGGGAGATGCCGCCTTATCTCGTACACGCAATGTTCAAGAACGGGATCGTTTATGAGGACAATATCATTGTTTCCATTGTACGGCGTGAGGACCCTTTTGGAGTGACCGGGTTCTTCAAGGAGGACATCGCACCGGGCCTCCGGGCATTCGAGATCCAGATGGGATACATGGAGATCCCGGATGTGGAAGAGATCCTGCGCGAGGCCGGGATCACCGAGCGGGCCATATTCTACGGAGTAGAGGACATATCAACAGCCAATATCCTCTGGCAGTTGTTCTCGGTCATTAAAAAACTGACGCCCACGATCGTCCAGTTCTACCGGCTGCCGTCGAACAAACTCCACGGAGTGGTGACGCGGGTCGAGATGTGATGGTCTGACAACTCCCGCGGTTCACTTTCTTGTGTCGTTCCTGTCTCCAGCCCCCCTTCCGTGGTAAAATACTGCATGACCCTCGAAGAAAAGCTCCAGAACCTTCCGGACTCGCCCGGCGTCTATCTCATGAAGGACGCACGCGGACACATCATTTATGCGGGCAAGGCGCTATCCCTCAGGAATCGCGTACGGTCCTATTTCCAGAAGGGCGCGAAGGATGAAAAGACCGAGGCGCTGGTCCGGAATATCTCGGACCTGGAGACCATCGTTACCCATACGGAGCTTGAGGCGTTGATCCTCGAGGCCACGCTCATTAAGAAACACCACCCGCGGTTCAATATCATCCTGCGTGACGACAAGAACTACCCGTATTTGAAGCTGAACATGAAGGCCGAGTATCCTCGCCTTGACGTTGTCCGGGGGCTCAAGAAGGACGGTTCGGTCTACTACGGTCCCTATGTGCCTGCCGGCGGCATGTGGGAGATCCTTGCTCTTATCCGTCGCACCTTTCCGCTCGCCACCTGCAAAAAGGAGTTCAACCGGGAAAAACCGGAACGGCCCTGCGTGCAGCACCAGATCGGCAGATGTCTGGCTCCCTGCTCGGGTGAGGCCGACCAGAACGCCTACCGCGACATGGTGCAACAGGTGCGGTTGTTCATCGAGGGAAAGAACCGGGACCTTATCACGATCCTGAAGCAGCGCATGACGGATGCTTCGGAGCAGCTGGAGTACGAACGGGCGGCGGAGCTTCGCGACAGGATAGCGAAGATCGAAGGGGCCTTTGAGAAGCAGAAGATCATCTCCCCGGGATTCGAGAACCAGGATGTCATTGGTTACGCAGCCGAAGGCGGCCACGCGGACATCCAGGTGCTCTTCATCAGGAACGGCATGCTGACCGGGAGAAAGGATTTCACCTTCACGGAAGTCCGCGGCATGTCCGGAGAGGATGTCCTTACGGATTTCCTGCACCAATTCTATGCAAAGGAAATGATCGTGCCCGCTGAGGTCCTGCTGCCGCTCGAGGTCCCGGACCGGGATATTCTCGAACGCTGGCTTGCAGACCGGCGCGGCGCGAAAGTGGAAGTCTCCGTGCCCCACCGGGGCAGGAAACGTGAACTTGTTCAAATGGCATGCGATAACGCGATGCAGGCGCTGAAGGAACAGACCCTTTCCCGCAAGAGCAAAGAGCGCGTTCTTCGGGCGCTGCAGGAGGAGCTGGGGCTCAAGCATCTGCCCCGAAGGATCGAGGCTTTTGATATTTCGAACATCCAGGGAACGGAGGCGGTTGCCAGCATGGTGGCCTTTGAGAACAACCTTCCGGACAAGCGGAGCTACAAACGATTCAAGATCAGAACAGTCGCGGGCCAGGACGATTTCGCGAGCATGGCGGAGGTCGTCCGCCGCAGGTATCTGCGGGCGAAGGAAGAAGGGCACTTGCCGGACCTCATCCTGATCGACGGCGGAAAGGGCCAGCTCAACAAGGCGCTCGATGTACTGAAGGAACTGGAGGTGCAGGAGCCGGATGTCCTGGGGTTGGCCAAGGCGAGAAGCGGGGAGGACGGATCGAGAAGAGAGTTCGAACGGGTATTCCTTCCCGGCGTGGAAGAGCCGGTCATTCTGGACCCCGCGAGCGCGGTGACCCACCTGGTCGCCCGGGTGAGGGACGAGGCGCACCGGTTCGCTATTGAGTATCACCGGAAACTGCGGGCCCAGCGCGCAATTGCATCCGAGCTCGACGACATTCCGGGCATCGGCGAGACAAGAAAAAAAGCGCTGCTGCGCCATTTCGGGAGCCTGGCAAAGGTGCGCCAGGCCAAAGTAGAGGACCTGGCTGCAGTGAAGGGCATGACCAGGAAGGCTGCGGAGGAAGTGTACGGCCATTTTGCGGCCAGGCAGGGTTCCCCGGCACAGGAAGAAAAGGAGGTGTCATGACGACCGAACAGTGGCTTGAGGTGTTCCGCGGCATCGGCAAAGAGATGCGCGCAGGACTTCCCGCGATCCTTGATCTTGAGACCGGCAGGACCGCGATCGGGCGCGGCGCAGGCGGGGACAAGACCTTTCCCGTGGACAAATGGGCCGAGGATATCATGGTGGCGGCGATGGAACAGGTCCATGCCACCAATGGCGCTGCCTTCACGCTCGTTTCCGAGGAACTGGGAACCAGAACGTTCGGAGCAGGTACCCAGGTCGTGCTCGTGGACCCGGTTGACGGGAGCAATAATGCAAAGAACGGCGTGCCGTTCTTCGGGTTCGCCATAGCACTTCTGGATGGGAGCACCCTTGCGGAACTCAAGGCAGGCTATGTCATGAATCTCGCGGTTGGCGACGAGTTCTGGGCTGTGCGGGGGAAAGGCGCGTTCAAGAACGGCAAAACGCTCCGGACCCCGGATACGGCTGATATCGTGATCGTATCCTATGAGGCGACGGATCCCGCTAATGATCTTCCTCTGATCCTGCCGCTGCTCACGTCTGCGCGGAGAACGCGCTGCTTCGGGTCAACAGCGCTCGACCTGACCTACCTGGCGTCAGGCGCCACAAGTGTCTTTGTCACTGCGACACCGTCCCGGACCTTTGACTATGCTGCGGGCATGCTGATACTGGAGGAAGCTGGGGGTATCGTGACTGACTGGGCAGGCAGTTCCCTGGGGAGTGTTCGGGCCGGTCTTGACCGCACTGTGCCGCTTCTTGCGGCTAAGAACAGTGTCACCCATCAAAAAGCACTCGCGTTGCTCAGGAAAAATTGACATTCCTGCAATAGCAGCTATGAATATGACCCATTTTGTCGGTCCCATGCTTCCTACCAGGACTTGAACACTCCGACTTTTCTTCCTACTCAGCTTATCCTGTGAGCAGTTACTACCCGCTTAAATGAAGGATCGTGGAAGATCCTTGCTTGGCGCTGAACACTTGATTTATCAGCAGGTTAATTCACCTACCCTTATGGGTAGTTCCCAAGATAGGGAAAAGTCTGTATATTCCTGTGAACAGTGAAAACGGGCCGACCACATCTACTGCAAAAAAGGAACCAATGAAGCTGGCGGAGATCATTGATCGTGAGCTGAAAAATCGCAAGGTGAGAAGCCTCAAGGCCGCGTCACAGCTTATCGGCATCAGTGCGGAGATCATCCGGGCCATCCTGGTGAAAGACCACATTCCCAAGGACAGGACCCTTCGTGCCATCGCGCAAAGCCTGGAGCTGGACCTTTCACTGCTGGTCATCGTCGCTCACCAGCAAAAGCTGCCTGGGGATGTCAAGGGGCAGTTCCTCGTTCCGGACAACTATCGAGGGAGAAACGGGAAATCCAGGCGAAAAGCTCCCCTGTCCCAGGAACAGTGCGACTATCTCAAACAGGAGATCGGCACCGATGAGATCCAGCTGGTCAGGAAGTACCGTCAACTGTCCGATGAAGGAAAGATCCAGAGTCGTGGATATATAGACTACATATACAGTACGGCGAGAAAGACCAATAACTCAGCGAAGGGTGATGCCGCAGCCAGTTCGGGAATAAGTCAAAACAGCGGCAAAGGTCAGATCGGGAATCCCGGTCTTGAAAGTACCGGGACGTCGGAGCTGGATAAAATATAATGACAACCTGCATACATTGTTTTGGAGAGGGCAGCATATCCTGCTCAAGCTGCAGCGGCCGCGGGTATGTGATCGGGCACGCCGATGCCGGAGAACATGAAACAAGGCCGTGTCCCCTCTGTGGAGGAATGCGACGTATGCGTTGCGATCCCTGCTCGGGAACAGGCAGGTTCATGCGGCAGAAGCCGCTGTCATCACCTTCGGCCGGCCTCCCTGTGCCGGGCAAGGATATCCTCGCTGGCACCTGGAAGGGGACCCAGGGCGGAACCTATGAGTTCATCAACCGAGGTGGATATTACGAATTGAATGAATACGGCCTGCTGGGCCGCTCAGGAACAGGCGTTGCCACCTTGTTGGGGAACCGTGTAGAACTGCAGGTCACGAACGTTCTGCTGGGAAGGTATTCCTTTCAACTTGAGTACCAGGAGAATACGCTCCGGGGCTCGATGAAGGTATTAGGTATCCCCGTGCCAATGGTCCTGACCCGGAGCGAAGAGCAGGAGTAAAAAGTAAGTTCCGATCTGCAGGGAGCGGCAGGTGCCTTGAGTGTGCCATGAGACGGGCTGCAGGTCCGAAAGTAATCCTGTTGGATGTGCAGACGGGTCATAGTGAAATACCTGCAGGAATGGTTGACAGGGTTATACAACTGTCCAGTAGCGAAAGCAGCAAGCATGGTGATCCTAGACTGGTGACCGAACGCGGTGTTCTGAACTATCGCAAGTCGGAGGGGCCGGAAAAAGGGGGGGGTCACCTTGTTCCAAAACGCTGCCGTCGGGGTCGCAACCGGCGGCAGCGTAGTAGTAAAAGGGATCAGCTCCATTGCAGGCAGCCAGGCCGTATATTCATCACCTCAAGCGAAAGACAACTCCACTGCTCATCCCGTCTGTTCGATCATCCTTTTCATGACGTTGCCCAGCCTCTCGATCCCGGCTGCTATCGTTGATTCATCAACGCAGGAAAAGTTGATCCGCATGGCCCGTGTCCTGCTTTTGTTGACATAAAAAGGATCACCTGGCACAAAGACTACATTCTCCTTCACCGCAAGCTCAAAGAGGTCCAGCGCGGCAAGACCGCGCGGAAGTTCGGCCCAGACGAACATGCCTCCTTCCGGGCGTGTATGGGTCACGCTATTGGGAAAGTGTCGCTCCATGCCGGCCAGCATGGCAGCGCACTGCTTGCCGTAGGCATCGCGGATGGTTTGGATGTGCTGATCGATATCATTGTCCGCAAGATACTGATGCATGATCGCCTGGATCATGTGGCTGGTATGGAGGTCAGCGGCCTGTTTCGCGATCACCAGCTTGTCCATAAGCGGCCTGGGCGCCACGATCCACCCCAACCGGAATCCCGGCACCACGGACTTGGAGAACGACCCCAGCAGGATGGTGGTCTGCGGAAGGTACGTACGGAACGACGGCGCAGGTTCGCCTGAGAACCGAAGGTCGCCGTAGGGATCATCCTCAATCAGCAGGGCGCCGCTTTCCCTGACCGCCTCCGCTACAGCCTGCCGGTTCCCTCTGGAATAGGTGATCCCCGAGGGGTTCTGAAAATTCGGCACTGTGTACAGGAGCTTCGGCCTGCTTTGCGCAAGGGTTTGTTTCAGGACCGCGGTATCAAGGCCCTCCTGCACGAGCGGTACCGGCAGGAACCGGGGGCGGTAAAGCGAAAATGCTTGAATAGCCCCGAGGTAGCCCGGTTCCTCAATGATCAGTCCATCTCCCTCGTTCAGCAGCACTTTTCCGAGAAGATCGAGTCCCTGCTGCGAACCGTTCGTGATCAAGATGTCGTCAACAGCAACCTGCAGCCCGAGCCTGGATTCATAGCGCCGGGCAATAAACTCCCGGAGCTTCACAGACCCCTCGGAATTTCCGTACTGGAAAACGTCCCGTCCCTCGCGGTCAAGGACCTTTCTCGCCGCCTCGGCTATTTCCTTGACCGGGAACAGGTCCCGGTTCGGAAGGCCGCCGGCAAAAGAGATGACGTTCGGCTGCAGCGCGGTCTTTAATATCTCTCGGATGAAGGACCGGGGAACATCGGCAATCCGGTCGGAGAACAGGCTATCCATGGCGCTCCTTGTGTTGGATACGGGTGAAATAGGGATATTTGCAGAGTACCGCAGTATGACAAATTTCGCAATACCATCCCGCCGGCCGGCACAGGGGCTGTATTCAGGCCATGCAACAGCTCAGGAATACTGGTCTTTTATCTCCTACCCTTATGGGTAGTTCCCAAAGGGATAGGAAATCTGTATAGTCGTGCTGTGCTGGAGCAGAATGTGCCCGTGAAATTCATTCTGGCTATCGCTGTAAAGGGGAGGGGCATGATCAATAGCTATGGTGTCGCAACTGTTGCGCTGATGTGGTTGATGTGCTGGAGCCTGGCAGGCGCCCAGGAAACAGACCCCGAGCCGGGAGCGCGCAAAGCGCAGCTCGAGGACCTGCAAAAGAAGGTAAGGCAGATCCCCGATGCAACGTTGAGCGCACCCGAGAAAAAAGCTGTGGATGAGAGTTTGTCGGACAGCGTGAAGGAACTGGAGAACATCCAAAAATCGGCTGAAAAGTTCAAAGGACTGGGCTTCGGCGTAGCGTTGTCCTACACCCACGACCTGGGCAAGAGGAACCGGGTCGTTGATGCGAGCATCGTGAACGGGGTCGTGCGGGTTAACGAGGAGAACAACGATATCGTCAGGTTTATGCTGGAAACGCACTATTTCTTTCCCTTCACGAGCGATCACTGGTATGGCGACAAGGGGAAAGGCGGGTGGGGGCCCTTTGTCGCATTTGAACCTGCATCGGACGGCGGCGGGCCGATCAGATCGATCGGGGCCGGGATCATGTTCGGGTGGCGCCGCGACAAGGCTCGGAGCGACAGCTTCAATTTCGGCATCGGCGCGATCATGGATTCCTCGGTCAAGGTGCTTGGCGATGGCGTCAGGGAGAATGAACCGCTGCCTTCAGGAGAAACGGAGATCCGATATAAAAAGACATCGCAAGGAGGTCTCCTGCTCCTGCTGTCCTTCGCTTTTTAACTACTTGAGGACTGGCATTAAAAAAGCTTTGGTCATATTTTCGGTTACCGTAGACGCGGTAATTACGGTCAATCCGCCTCCGGCGCCTCCTGTGGACTTATCCTGCGCGATAACGGAGTCCCGTTCGGGAGTAGGGCCTTTTATCCTGTCAGAGGCCTATGCTCGGACATATGCAGGCGGTCAACTGCCTGTGACTGCGCAGACCAACACGGCGACGCATAAGACCGTGACCGCTCCTGTTGTGACTGTGCAGGAACAGAACAACGTGATCACAGATTGAAACCATTGAATATCGGCGCGTTCATGAATATCATCAGATGAGGTAACAAGGAGGAAGAACATCTTGATGCAGCGGACGAGGATCTTGCGGTCATATAGTGCTAAGCAGTGTGATCTGATGGACCTGATGTACTGAACAATGCCGGACAGTCCTACCTGTAACTATCCCGGGCCTTATCAGATTCATAATACCTGCCAGAATAACCGCTGTAATATCATTCTCCATTGACCAATGCCTTTCCCCAGGCTCTTTGAAACGAGCAGAGGAGGTGTATAGCTCAGTTCTGCTGGATTGACTTGCGGTAATGTACAGGACTGCTGCGAAAAAATAAAATCCGCTTGACAATAAACAGTGACATCACTATATTCAAGTGTCAAATCGCTTGATATTTCAGTTGCATGACAGGTGCGCACAGCGGTCCCCGGATCGCTGGTCATGCAATGCCCTCCCGCAAGTTATCAGTGCATTATTACCCGACTGTAGAATCAGCTTTGCCCTAGGCGTACGTTGAGATGAAGATAGGAGCCCGGTTGCGCGGGCACTGCTTGTTGTCATCTGAAGCTGAGGGAAATACCAACGCTGTTCTCAACAGTTCCGCAGTTGATCTTAAAGCTGAACCCCGGGGGGGAGATAATGGATATACGCATCTATCTGGCAGAAGACCATAAGATCATACGCGAAGGCCTGAAGATGCTGATCGAGGACGAGCCGGGTATGACCGTTGTGGGCGAGGCTGACCAGGGATGGACCGTGGTGCTCCAGGCTCCCAAACTGTCACCGGACATTGTGATGATGGACGTTTCCATGCCCGGCCTGAACGGCATCGAAACAACGCGCCAGCTGCGGGCTGCCGGATCAGCATCCAGGATCATTGCCCTGTCCATGCATCTCGACCGCCGCATGGTGCTGGAGATGGTCGATGCCGGAGCTGCTGGATATATCCTGAAGAACTCGGGCTTCGAAGAGATGATCCATGCGCTTCGCAGGATTTCCTCCGGAGCGACATGGCTCAGCTGGCCGGTCATCGACCTACTGCTGCGTGAGTATTACCACCGGATATCACGGGGTGACCTGCCTCAGGATGTGAAGCTCACTGAACTGGACCGTGAGGTCCTGCAACTTTCGGCAAAAGGGAAGGACCGCGAGGCAGTGGCATCGCACCTGGATATGACGGTTCCCGAGGTCGAGGTCCTGCTCCAGTCGGTCGTGATGAGGCATGTGGTGCCCTATCTGCAGCGCGCGCCTCTGGGGGAGAAGAAGGGGCCCATCGCCTCGCTCACCGCGCGGGAGATCGAGATCCTGATCTGGCTCAAGGACGGAAAGAGCATCGGCGAGATCGCAGGAATACTCAAGATCAGCAACGACACGGTGAAGTTCCATCTGAAGAAGATCTATTCCAAGTTGAACGCCAACGGCAGGATGCAGGCCATTGCCATTGCGATCGAGCATAAACTGATACATCCGTGATATCTGCATTTTGTTCCTTCTCCCCATACCCCAAAAATACCCCTTCGTGATGATTGCAAAAGACAGATATTTGACTTAAACTATAACAGTATAAATTGTTGCAAACAAAAAAGAAGTCGTTCGGCGTGACCACATGGATACCGGACGGGACAGTCAAAATATACTATCAAGACAAGGTACCGCCTGTTGCGTGCGGGATAGGTATGATGATATGTCGAGAATATTGGTCATTGATGACTGTGAAGACGTCAGGCATTGCCTGGAATACGCGCTCGAATCCTACGGATATGAGGTCGTGTCCTGCGGGACCGCCTGCGAGGCCATGGAGCATATCCGGAAGGAGCCTTTCGGATTTGTCATCACTGACTTTGAAATGCCGGACACGGACGGGATCACGCTTACCCAGGCGATCCGCGCGGTCATGCCCCGCACGATCATCATCGGGATCAGCGGCATTGACTGCAGTGAGGATTTCCTTCGGGCCGGGGCCAACGATTTCCGCCAGAAACCTTTTGTGCCTTACGAAATCGCCATGATGATCGACGGGGCTGATATGACCGACCCCGAACCGATGCAATAGGACTACTGATCAGACAGGCGGGAATATGTTGCGACGAGCGGTCGGCATCGGGCGCTTTTGTGCATATCGTCTAAATTTCAGAAAGACCTCTTGTCAGCACTCATCGATTTTATTTCTGGCCCTTGCTCATTTCGTATATAGAACGACAGGTTTCGGACAGTTCTCACAAGGAATAGGGCCAGGAAGCGCTCGTTGCTTGCGCCGTGGACTACAATAAAAATGCCCCTGTAAGTTGCATCATGACGAACACAACTGCCATAACACCTAAGGCGAAGGTATTGCTCGTACAGAGCGCCCAGACCCAGGGCAACGGCACACGCCGTTTTCTCGAACATTCGGGTTACGACGTGGTCTGGGCCGGGTCCGGCATGTCGGCGCTCATGGCTGCGAAGAACCAGGCCGTGAACATGATCCTGATGGATTTTGCGCTTCCGGATATCGAAGGCAGCGACCTTTGCAGAAGGTTCCGGTCGCGCGATGAAACGAAGAACATCCCGATCATCCTGCTCACGGCCCGCGGCTCCGCACCGGAGTCCTTTAACCGGCCGCCGGCAGGGCCTGATGATTATCTCGCGAAGCCCTTTACCGAGAACGAGCTTGACGACAGGATCATGTCCATGCTGAGGGCGGTTGCTGTGAATAAGGCCGCCTCTCTCGCTGAAACTGCCGCATCAGAATCAGAGGCCGAGGGTGGAGCAAGGATCAATGCGCAGCTGAAACCATTGCAGGAGGCAGCCCCGCAGGCAGTTGCGAAATTTCGGCCACGGGAGGCGCCCGTTGCCGCTGAAGTGAACATGCCTGACTGGGACCCTCGGTCAACGCCGATCACATCGCAGGTATTGCGTCCCCAGCCGGAACAGCCGCATCCGCAGAAGGGCGGTTCGGGGACATCGCCGGACGGCGCGGCATCCGGCCCATCACGCCCAGCGCAGACCTTTCCGGCCGCGAAACCTGCAGCGAAGCCTCAGGCCGCGAGAACGCAACCAGCATCGCCTGCGCTTGCACACGCGCCGGCAGGGGATAGAAAGCCAATTGCCAAACCAACTCCATCTGATCCTTCCCACATGGGGACCATGGCAGAAGTCGTTGATGCCTCGACCGGATTGTTCACCCGTTTGCAGTTCGAGGCCATGTTCTCCAAGGAGTTTAAGCGCAGCGTGCGCTTCAAGCAGCAGATGAGCTGCATGATGATCGACCTGGACGGCAAATCCATGGGACGGGTGGCAGACGAAAAGCTCGTAAAGGCGATCATCAAACTGGTGCAGAGCACGATCCGCGAGGTGGACACGGCTGCGTGGTGGACCGGGGACGCGCTCGTGGTAATGCTCCCGAACACGCTCAGGAACGACGCGGTACAGGCAGCCGCGCGCATTCTCGAGGTCGTGGCGAACCATCCTTTTACTTGGCCCGATTCCACGAAGGTGACCATGAGCATCGGTGTGGCTGGTCTGCCGGACAAGAACATCGACAGCGAGCAGAAAATGACCGCTGCCGCAGCAATGGCATGCAAGCGTGCCCGCGACCTCATGCTCCCGTTCCAGAAGCCCTGATCCGGCTGGCGGGAGAATTCCCTTTGACTTGCCCTGCCTGCCGTGGTATAAAACGAACACAATTGAATAGCTGACACATCAAGGCGAAGGGAATCCCGTGCAAATCGGGAGCGGACCCGCCGCTGTGATCCCGGTCCCGCGAAAGCGGGGTCAATGCCTCTGCCGACGTTAGCCACTGATTGAAGATCAATTGGGAAGGCCGGCAGAGGAGGGAAAGCCAGAAGACCTGTCTTGATGTTTCTCGCACGGTCTTCGGCGTTAAGACGATGTGTGGGCTGATAGCATCATCTTTCATCCCCGGTCCTCTCCAGAAGACCGGGGATTTTTTGTTTTCAAAAAATTGTAATGAAACGGAGGAATAAGAGAACGGAAAGGGGTGCGATTCCCCTGCTGTCGCGCAACTGTGATGGAAACGAAAGCCGAGGATCAGCGACGAGAGACAAGTTGCAAACGACTCGTTGATCTTTATGCCACTGTCCGTGCAGGGATGGGAAGGCCGGCAAGTAGGTTGTCCTAAGCCAGGAGACGTCTTATTCCGATCTTCGCGTAAAAGGAGTCTCGTATGATCATTTCAGTATTCACACGGTCGTCATAGGCGCCGCACGATACAATTGGCCGGCGAGAAAAAGGAATGCGCGGTCTCATGCAGTATCGCGCATATGCGCAAGGAGCGGACCTATGACAACTCAGATCGAGTGTGCCCGCAGCGGGCTGATTACGCCGCAGATGGCGGATGTCGCTGCTGCGGAAGACGTATCAACGGATTTCATCAGGACCATGATTGCAGAAGGGAAAGTCGTTATTCCCGGGAACGTTTTCAGGAAACCGAAAGCTGTCGGTATCGGAAAGGGACTTCGCACCAAGATAAATGCCTCGATCGGGACATCTTCGGACATCGTCGATTACTCTGCGGAGGTCCGGAAGGCAAAGATCGCCGAAGCGGCCGGCGCGGACACGCTCATGGAACTTTCTGTCGGTGGAGACCTGGACCGTGTACGGCGCGAGGTGCTGGCTGCCGTGGACCTGCCGGTCGGGAACGTCCCGTTGTACCAGGCGTTCTGCGAGGCAGGACGGAAATACGGAGATCCGAACAAGCTCGACGAGGAGATGCTGTTCGACCTGATCGAACAGCAGTGCGCAGACGGCATAGCCTTCATGGCGATTCACTGCGGCATCAATCTCTACACCATCGAGCGTCTGCGGAAGCAGGGATACCGGTATGGCGGTCTGGTGAGCAAGGGCGGGGTCGGCATGGTGGCATGGATGCTTGCCAATAATCGGGAAAACCCCCTGTATGAGAAATTCGACCGCGTCGTCTCGATCCTGAAAAAATACGACGTAGTTCTGTCCCTCGGCAACGGCCTCAGGGCAGGGGCGATCCATGATTCATCCGACCGGGCGCAGATCCAGGAACTGGTCATCAACTGCGAACTCGCGGAGATCGGCAGGGAAATGGGATGTCAGATGCTGGTGGAAGGTCCCGGCCATGTGCCGCTCGACGAGATCGAGGGAAACATCCAGCTCCAGAAACGGATGAGCAATGGAGCTCCTTACTATATGCTCGGGCCCATCTCAACCGATGTTGCACCGGGGTTCGACCATATCACCGCGGCCATCGGCGCAGCCCAGTCAAGCCGCTTCGGCGCCGACCTGATCTGCTATATAACCCCGGCAGAGCACCTGGCGCTGCCGAATGAGGAGGACGTGCGCCAGGGTGTGCAGGCGGCAAAGATCGCGGCCTATATCGGCGATATGAACAAGTACCCTGAAAAGGGCAGGGAGCGGGACCGGGAGATGAGCAAGGCGAGGAGGGATCTCGACTGGGGGAAACAGTTCGAACTCGCGCTCTATCCTGAAGAAGCAAAGGCGATCCGTAAAAGCCGCATGCCCGAGCACGAGGATTCCTGCACCATGTGCGGGAGTTTCTGCGCTGCGAAAGGCGCTGCCAAGCTGTTTTCCGAAGATCTGCAGGCAAGCGGGAAGCTCTGATGCCGATAAAAAACGAATCGAATATCCTAAAGGAGATAAAAATGAAAACATTGAAAGAAGTCATTGCACATATCAAGCCCGTTGACGGCTCGCGAACGAACGCGATTCAGGCACAGCTCGACGACCTGACCAAGCCGCAGGGAAGCTTGGGCCGCCTCGAAGAGCTGGCCAAGCGGTATTGCCTGATTACCGGCAAGGACAAGCCGGTAATCAAAAAGAAGATCATCTTCACCTGCGCGGGAGATCACGGCGTGACGACGGAGGGCGTGAGTGCGTTCCCGGCTGCAGTGACCCCACAGATGGTCTACAACTTCCTGCGCGGCGGCGCGGGCGTGAATGTGCTCGCCAGCCATGCGGGCGCCCGGGTGATCGTGGTGGACATGGGTGTTGACCATGATTTCGAGCCTGCCGAAGGATTGGAGATACGGAAGATCGCCAAAGGTACGGCAAACATGGCTGTTGGTCCGGCCATGACGCGGGAACAGGCTGAAGAATCAATCCTGGCGGGCGTGGGTTTGGTGGAAAAGTACCGCGAAGGTCTGGACATCATCGGGACCGGCGACATGGGCATCGGTAATACCACGCCGTCATCTGCAATCGTATCGGTGATCACGGGAACAGATCCCGAACTGGTAACGGGCAGGGGCACCGGTATCGACGACGCAGGACTTAAAAGCAAGGTCGCGACGATCAGAAAAGCAATTCAACTGAACCAGCCGGATCGAAAAGACGCCCTTGATGTGCTGGCCAAGGTGGGAGGATACGAGATCGGCGGGATTGCAGGACTGGTTCTCGGAGCTGCGCTGTACAGAATCCCGGTCGTTGTGGACGGTTTCATCTCAACTGCCGGCGCGTTGATCGCAGCGGAACTCTGTCCCGCGGTGAAAGATTACATCATCGCTGCCCATCAATCGGTCGAGATCGGCCACCGGAAGATGCTGGAGCGCCTGGAACAGCGGCCGCTTCTGGACCTGAACCTGCGGCTCGGCGAAGGTACCGGCGCGGCACTCGGGATTTCGCTGGTCGAGGCAAGCCTGCGCATTCTAAGCGAGATGGCGACGTTTTCATCAGCAGGGGTGTCGGAAAAGAACGCTGAACAGCCGGTGCAGTAACAGAAAAAACTTGGGAACCACGGGTCATGACTTTGTCATGACACACAGATGGAATCAAAAATGACTAATTTTGAACTTGTCCGTGTGCGGCGCAGCCGCCCGTGGTTAACATTGTTTTGTGTAGAGGAAAACAGAAATTGAGCAAAGCGTTAATGATACAAGGCACCGGTTCCGGAGCGGGCAAGAGCCTTCTCGTCGCCGCGCTCTGCCGGATATTCCGGGACAGGGGCATGAATGTCGCGCCCTTCAAGGCGCAGAACATGGCTCTTAATTCTGCCATCGCAATCGAAGGGGGAGAGATCGGTCGTGCGCAGGTGCTCCAGGCGCGCGCCTGCGGTCTCGAACCGTCGGTGGATATGAATCCGGTGCTGCTTAAAACAGCGGGTGAGCGCGGTTCCCAGGTGATCCTGCGGGGCAAGGTCCATGCAACCATGCAGGCACGGGATTACTATGCGTTTCGTGACGAGGCGTGGAAGACCGTAAAGACATCCTATAAACGGCTTGCTGCGAAGCACGATCTTATTATCATGGAAGGCGCAGGCAGTCCGGCGGAGATCAACCTGGCAGATGTGGACATTGTGAACATGTCCATGGCACGGCATGCGAAAGCGCCTGTGCTGCTGGTCGGCGATATCGACAAGGGCGGCGTGTTCGCATCGCTCTACGGCACGGTCAAACTGGTCGGGCGGGATAGCAATCGTATCAAGGCATTTATTATCAATAAGTTTCGCGGCGATAAAGCGATCCTTGATCCAGGGCTGGACATGATCCGCGAAAAGACCGGCAAGCCCGTGATCGGCGTGCTTCCTTATATCACCAATATGGGGCTGCCGGAGGAGGACGGGCTGGCGTTGGCACGGAGTGCGGAGTACGGAGTGCGGAGTGCGGAAAGTAAAGCGGTAAGGATCGTAGTGGTTCGGTTGAAATCAATTTCGAACTTTACGGACTTTGATCCCTTTATGCTGGAACCGGATGCCATGCTCCAATATTCCGACCGATCCGAGGATATCGAGAATGCCGACCTGGCCATTCTGCCGGGATCGAAGAATACGGTTGCCGATCTGCTGCAGCTTAAGGAACAGCATCTGGACGAATCTATCCGGCGGGCATTTGCCAAGGGTACGCAGATCATCGGCATCTGCGGCGGCTATCAGATGCTCGGGAAACGGATTGACGATCACCACGGCGTCGAGAGCGAACACCGGAGCATGGACGCCATAGGTCTCCTGAACATCGAGACGAGGTTCGATAAAGAGAAGATAACCTGCTGGTCGGAAGCGCATTTGATTGCGGATTGCGGATTGCGGATTGCGGATTGGAACAGCGAATCTCCGATTGCAGGTTATGAGATTCATATGGGGACGAGCATCGGAGAAATCGGTCTTTTCAAGATCAAAAGGTCAGATGGAGATTCCGCGATTGTTCTCGACGGTTCCATGAACAATAATTGCTGGGGGACTTATCTGCACGGGATATTCGACAATGACGCGTTCCGGCGCGGTGTTCTCAATCAGGTCCGTGTGCGGAAAGGACTGGCTCCGTTCGAGAGTGGAGTAAATTATGGGGCTAGTATCGAGAGCGCTCTTGACCGGCTGGCAGATGTATTTCGGCAGCACGTGGACTTGGAATTCATCGAGGGACTCCTGTGATTCCGGTCACCGCAACACAGGTGCTTTTGGCCGGTGCGCTCGATCTTCTGATCGGCGATCCTGCCTGGCTGCCCCATCCGGTGAGGTTCATCGGACGGGCCATCAGCGCCTGCGAAAATGCGCTTCGCCGGTTTTGTTCTACGCCGCGAGGGGAACGTCTGGCCGGTGTGGTTTTGGTCCTTGTCATTGTTCTTCCGGTCTATCTATTGGCAGCGCTGGCAACTGATTTCCTGAACAGGACTGCTGCCGCAGGGATGACCGTTATCGGACCGCTGGTCCTTGTATTCCTGATTGCCCAGACGATTGCGGCGCGGGAATTGATCTCGTCGGTAAAAGGCGTCGTTGATGCGATCGGCACCGGCGACCTTGAGGCCGGACGTAGGAACGTCAGCATGATCGTTGGCAGGGACACGAAAACCCTGAATGAACAGGGCGTGCTGAAGGCTGCGATCGAGTCGCTTGCTGAGAATCTTTCGGACGGCGTGGTCGCGCCGCTTTTTTATCTGGCTCTCGGCGGTCTTCCGCTTGCCCTGGCGTATAAGGCAGTGAACACGCTCGACTCCATGGTAGGATACAAGAATGCGCGGTACCTGAATTTCGGCCGGGCAGCGGCCAGGCTGGACGATGCGGCGAACTATATCCCAGCGCGGATAACGGGCTTTCTTATCGTGGCAGCGGTATTTGCCTATGGGCTCGTGAAGAAACCCGGCAGCGTCTTTGGTGAGATGTGCCACGCTTATGCAATCATGCGTCGCGACGGCAGAAACCATACAAGCCCGAACAGCGGCGTGCCTGAGGCAGCCATGGCAGGAGCGTTGCGAGTGCGGTTCGGCGGGCCATCGACTTATGGCGGCATTCTTGTTGAAAAACCCTGGATCGGAGACGCCGGCAACTCTGACTATCAGGAGTCTGCCAGGACAGCATTGCTATTGGCGTCCCTGGCGTCGATTATGGCAACTGCGCTGGCCGCGGCAGCAGCGGCGCTTTGGAGCCTCTGATGAAGGAGCATGATATCTCATGGGCGGCATAGTTGTCGCAGGCACTCACAGCGGATCCGGGAAGACCACGGTGACGCTCGGCCTCATGGCCGCCTTGCGGAAAAAGGGGCTTGCGGTTCAACCCTTCAAGGCCGGTCCGGACTTCATCGATGCGGGACTGCATCGTTTGGCTGCTGATCAGATATCCCGGAATCTCGATCTCTGGATGTGCGGTCCCGATTATGTGAAAGCATGCTTTGCGAAGCATGCCGCCGGATCGGACATCGCGGTTGTCGAGGGCGTTATGGGGCTTTATGACGGCGACCGAAGTACGGCAACACTTGCGGCTTTGTTGGATCTGCCTGTGGTACTTGTTGTGGATGCCTATGGCATGGCGGAGAGCGCGGGTGCGGTGGTTCGCGGCTTTGTCGAGTGCGGAGTGCGGAGTGCGGAGTGCGGAGGAAGACAAGAGCCAATTTATTTCGCTGGCGTGATATTCAACCGGGTTGCTTCAGAAAGCCATTTCGAGAGAGTGAAGAACAGCGTCCGTGATATTCCTGTGCTTGGCTATTTGCCTCGCGACCTGAACTTCGAAATCCCGCACCGCCACCTGGGGCTGACGACCGTTGAGGAAAATCCGCTCGGCAAGGAAAGTCTGTCGAGGCTTGCGGACGTCATGCTTGAACGTATCAATATCGATAAAATCATTCAAAATGCTGGAAACAGAAACAAGGAAAATGATAACCGAGAAGGCGCGGAGGACGCGAAGAACGGCAAACCGGTGCGGATTGCAATTGCGCGGGACAGGGCATTCAGTTTCTACTACGAAGACAACCTTGATATGCTTCGCGCCGGAGGCGCCAAGATCATTCATTTCAGCCCTCTGGCGGACGAGGCAATTCCCGATGCCGATGCGGTCTATTTCGGCGGCGGGTACCCGGAACTGCATGCCGAAGCGCTATCGCGCAACGAGTCCATGCGCGCGTCGGTCCGCAACTGGGCCGAGTCAGGCAACGCCATGTACGCAGAATGCGGCGGGTTGATGTACCTGTCCCAGGCAATAACAGGGGATGGCGTGAAATTCCCCATGGCCGGGATATTCCCCTTCGAGACCAGGATGCTTGGCAAGCCTCGTCTGGGATATCGCGCAGTCGCTCTGCGGGAGGACAGCATTATCGGCAGGGCCGGAGACGTTCGGAGAGGCCACGAATTCCACTATTCGGAGATCGTGGGCGTAAACGCCGGAAGTGCATACCAGGTGACGGACAGCAGGGGAAAAGCTTTGCCGGATGAGGGGTTCCGGTACAAACGGACGCTGGCAAGCTATATCCACCTGCATTTCGGAAGTGATGCCCGGTGCGCATCGCAATTTATTTCATACGTCAGGGAGAAGTGAAGGAATGAAAGACTGTATTTTGCTGCTCGGCCACGGCAGCCCGAAGAAGGACGCGAATCAGCTCGACCAGGTGGCAGGCATCCTCCACCGGCTGATACATCCCGGCTGTGCGGAAACCTGCGTTCGCGTCGCGTACATGGAGTTTGCCGCTCCGAAGATCCCTGATGCAATAAAGCAGGCGGTCGGCGACGGCGCGAAAAAGGTGATCCTGCACCCGTTCTTTTTGACCGCGGGACAGCATGTGACCAAGGACATTCCCGAAATGATCGACGAGGCTCGCGCAGCCTATCCCGGCGTGCAGTTCATCTACACCGAGCCGCTCGGGATCCATGAAAAGCTTGCTCATATCGCGCTCGAAAGGATCAGCGCAGCTGACCCGCTCGCGCCTGCGGCGATCGAGAAACGGAGCTTCGACATCCTTTCCGCTGAAGCGGACCTGGGCAAGATCCCGGCTGACCGCTTGCCGATCGTGCAGCGGGTGATCCATGCGACCGCGGATTTCGATTTCAAGGACACGCTGACCTTTCATCCTGATGCCGTTGCTGCCGGCCTTGCTGCGATCAAAGCAGGGAGGGATATCCTGACTGACGTTGAGATGGTCAGGACAGGGATTAACAAGAAGTGGATGCATCCGTGGGGAGGTAAGGTGATCTGCGCGATACAGAACACCGGAGCGCAGGGGCGGGAATCGAATGAACAGGTGCCCGAAGGGAAAACCAGGGCAGAGCTGGGGATTGAGAAAGCTTTCAAGGAAAATCCTAATATCGGCATTGTTGTCATCGGGAATGCACCGACCGCACTTTTGAAAACGATTGAACTTCTGAACTCGGAACTCAGAACTCGCAACTCCGAACTGTTGGTTGTCGGCGTGCCCGTGGGATTCGTGAAGGCGGTTGAGTCCAAGGCGCTGCTAGCAGAGCAGCAGTTCCCTTTTATCACTGCTTTGGGAAGAAAGGGCGGTACGCCCGCGGCAGTAGCGATCGTGAATGCTTTACTCAAAGTTGCCGGAGGTATAGGATAATGCGATATGTTTTTATGGCGCTTTTGCTTGTCTCTTGTCACTTGTCGCTCGTCTCTGACGCTCATGCCATGCATATATCCGAGGGAATTCTGCCTTTTAACTGGGCCGTTGCCTGGTTCCTGGTCGTGTTGCCCTTTATGGCTTTCGGCCTCTATCAGCTCAAAAAGCTGTCAAAAGATGATCTCTCGTTCAAGCCCCTTGTTGGTCTTATGGCGGCGGTTGTGTTCATTATCTCCTGCATGCCGATTCCTGTTCCTACAGCCGGCACCTGTTCCCATCCCTGCGGGACAGGGATATCGGGAATCCTGCTTGGTCCGGCAATAAGCACCCTTGTGGGCGCTGTGGCGCTCCTGATCCAGGCGCTCTTTCTTTCCCACGGTGGCCTGAGCACCTGGGGGGCGAATATCCTGTCCATGGGGGTCGTGGGCTCTTTTGCAGGTTATATTACCTTTCGAACGATGAGGGCGCTGAAGGCCAACCTTTTGATTGCAGGGTTTATGGCCGGTCTTTTTGCCGACTGGGCGACCTATGCAAGCACAGCGGCGGAGCTTGCAGCAGGCATTCGCGGCGACTCGGATTTCCTGCCGCTCTTCGGAAAGATCCTGCTTGCGTTCATCCCCACGCAGCTGCCGCTGGGGATCCTTGAAGGGGCGATGACCGCAGGCATGGTCGTTCTGTTGTACAAGAAGCGGCCGGACCTTCTCGTCAAAATGCGCGTGCTCAAACCGGAGGAGGTGGCGATATGAAATTCCGAGTGCGGATCTGTCTTTTGCTGTTTCTGCTTGTCGCTTGTCTCTCGTCACACGTCACTGCTTCTGAAAAATGGGCAGGTGTGGACGAGTCCGTGGTCGAGAAATACGCCAAGGAGCAGGGAAGGGAGCCTCGTGATCCGATCATCAATACGGACCAGGGCGATCTTCTCCTGTTCGTATTCCTGATGGCCGGAGCAGTCGGCGGATTCGCTGCCGGATACTACTGGCGCGTGCTGGTGACTGAGAAGCCCCGGTTTGCCGGCGGAGAGCAGCAGAAGGCTTCACAGGGGTAGATGATATGATCAAGATACGAAAGGCTTTATGCATGTGCTGACAGAACATAGCCGGATTGATCACGCTCTTGCGCGGATCGATGCGCGGGTCAAGATTCTTTCCGCCCTGGTGATACTGGCGATGATCCTGAGCTATCGGGGATTCGCTTTCCCCGGTTTGGTAACGCTGATCTGTCTTATTCTCACATTCGGGATGGGCGTTCGTCTTCGCGTATTATTGCTTCGATATTCCGAGCCGCTGTTCATTGCTGCAGTCATTATTGCGGTCAAGTTGCTCTTCGCGGGCAAAGACCCGATGTTTTCAGCGCAATTTATGGGGATTGCGATCAACGGTTATCGGGACGGATTCCTGGAGGGGCTGCAGATCGCGAACAGGATCGTCAGCGCTGTGTCGCTGATAGCGCTCCTGGGATTTTCCACGCCTTTTGCCGAATTCATCGCCGGTCTTTCCTGGTTCCGGGTCCCTAAAGGATTTGTCGAGATACTGATGTTCGCATACCGGTATATCTTCGTGCTCTTTGATGACGCCCAGGTGATCTATCAGGCACAGAAGAACCGGCTCGGGTATTCGACCCTGAGGCGGGGCTTAAGCTCCTTCGGCACATTGGCGGGATCGCTCACGATCAAGGCCTTTGATCACAGCCAGAGCACCACCGTGGCCATGATGCAGCGGGGGTATGACGGGACCATGCCGATGCTGAAGCATAAACCCTTCAGATTGCATGAAGTCGCGATGACGATGGTCCTGCTCATTTGCCTGGGAGTGTTATGGAAGATCTAGCCAGGCTGGCGGTGAATATCGATGTATTCTCCTATGCCGACGGTACGCAGGCCCTCGGCAACATCGCTCTTGATGTGCGCAAAGGAGAATTCCTCGGCATTCTCGGATCGAACGGATCGGGCAAGACCACGTTGCTGAAGGTCATGGACGGCTTGATAAAGGACTATAAGGGATCGGTGCTTCTTGACGGGAGTGATGTGCGCAAGCTTTCGCCAAAGCAGATCTATGCAAAGGTCGGTCTTGTTTTCCAGAATCCTGACGAGCAGCTTTTTGCACCCACGGTGCTCGAGGACGTGTCCTTTGGGCCGCAGAACATGGGCTTTTCGGACAGCGAGGTCAGGCAGCGCGCGCTATCGGCGCTGCAGCAGGTGGACATGGAGGGCCTTGCGAAGAAATCGATCCATCATCTGAGCTTCGGACAGCGGAAGCGGGTCTGCATCGCCGGGCTGCTCGCCATGGGCCATGAGATCCTGCTGCTCGACGAGCCCACGGCGGGGCTCGATCCCATGGGCGAATACCGGATGATGAACCTGCTGATGAAGCTGAACCGGGAACGCGGCGTGACCGTGGTGATGGCGACCCACAGCGTGGATCTCGTGCCGTTGTTCCTGTCGCGGCTGTTCATCCTGAGCAAGGGGAAGATCGCCCGGAGCGGCACTCCCGAAGAAGTGTTCACCGCGCCGGAGACTATGCAGAACGTGAAGCTTAGGTTGCCGCAGATGGCAGAGCTTATTTACCGGCTGAAGCACGAGGACGGCGTCGGGTTCGAACGCGTTCCGCTGACGATCGGCGAAGCGCGGAGGGAGATACTGAGGACGCTGGAGGAACGACATGCGTAAAGGATTCGTCCAAGTCTATACCGGTAACGGCAAGGGCAAGACCACGGCTGCCCTGGGGCTGGCGGTGAGGGCGGCAGGAGCAGGGATGAAGGTCTTCATCGCTCAGTTCATCAAGAGCAGGCGGACGAGCGAGCACCATGCACTGGAACGGTTCGAGGACAGCATCACGGTCCGGCAATACGGCAAGGGTCTGCTGATCGGACGCAAACCAGGGGTCGCGGACCTGCGGGCAGCGCGAAAAGGCTATGAAGAGGTCAGAGATGCGCTCCGGGAGCGTCAGTACGATCTGGTCATCATGGACGAAGCGAACGTTGCGGTCCATTGCGGGCTCCTGTCGGTCGAGGAACTTCTGGACATCATGCAGAGCAGGCCGAAGGATGTGGAACTGGTGATCACCGGCAGGTACGCGGACAAGAGGATCATGGACGCCGCGGACCTGGTGACGGAAATGAAAGAGATCAGGCACTACTGGAGCAAGGGGACACAGGCGCGGCGTGGGATCGAAAAGTAAACAACTGAGGTCCGGCTACACAACGGGCGCCTGCGCTGCTGCGGCAGCGAAGGCGGCGACGCTGTTGCTAGTGCGGAGCGCGGAGTGCGGAGTGCGGAGTAACGTCCGCATCGAATCAGTCACCATTCCATTTCCGGACGGCAGCAGGATTCAGTTCGGAGTTCTGAGTGCGGAGTGCGGAATTGACAACGGCGTACAGTTTGCGCGAGCATCAGTGATCAAAGACGCGGGCGATGATCCGGATATCACGAATGGCGCAGAGATAGTAGCAGAAGTGCGAAGCGCGGTATGCGGAGAGCAGAGTGGCGATGCAGCGATAATAAACGTAAAAGGCGGAAGAGGCGTGGGAACTGTTACGAAACCCGGTCTTGCGATTCCCGTCGGGGAAGCGGCTATTAATCCAGTACCGAGAAAGATGATCCTTGCTGCGGTACAAGAGGCGGTGAGTGAATGCAAGACTGACATTCCGCACTCCGCACTCCGCACTTCGCACTTGGAAATAACGATCTCCGTTCCCCAGGGCGAGGAACTGGCAAAGAAGACGCTGAACCACCGCCTTGGCATCATTGGCGGAATCTCGATCCTCGGGACCACGGGCATTGTCAAGCCGCTGTCGGAGGCCGCCTGGACAGCGACGATCACCGCGTCGTTCGACGTGGCAAAGGCGCAGGGCATCGGCGAGGTCGTGGTGTCGACCGGAAGGACATCGGAGAAGGCCCACCAGAAGAAATATGCATTTCCGGCCGAAGCCTATGCCATGATGGGTGACTTCGCCGAGTTCTCGCTTGCGGACGCGAAAAAGCACGGCTTCCGGAAGGTCCATCTGTGCGCGCAGTGGGCCAAGATGGTCAAGATCGCCATGGGAACGCCCGAGACACATGTCCGTCACGGTGCGCTGGAAGCGCAGGCTGCACGGGATTACCTGGTGTCCCTGGGGATGGATCTGCCGAAGGACCGGGAGTTCAATACGACCCGTGAGATATTTGACCTGGTCAATACGACGGCCCATGATCCCCGGTCTTCGATCGGGCTTGTTTGTAAAGCAGCCAAGAGGTATTGCGAAACAGTGACCGGAGGTGTTCCCGTGTCTATTCACCTTGTGTCCTATGAAGGAGAGATCATTGCCGAAAGCAGGTAGGCTCATTCTTGTCGGTATCGGTTATCGCCCCCTGAGCGAGAAAGCGATAGAAACGGTCGGTGGAGCCGGTGTGCTGCTGACCTCGTCCCGACTGCTCGACGTGTTCAAGCGCTATGCCGAGTATGAGGCTGTAAAAGACCGCATCAAGGTCATCGACAAGGTGCCGGAGACGATAGCTTTCATTAGGGATAAACTGAGTGCCGGGAACAACGAACCAGGTGCGGTTGTTCTCCTCGCTTCCGGCGACCCGTTCTTCTTCGGCATCGGCAGGCGCATGATCGAGGAGTTCGGGAGCGACCGGGTGGAGGTCCTGCCTGACCTGTCGAGCATGCAGGTGGCCTTTAGCCGGGTCAATCTTCCCTGGGACGACGCCTTCTGCATCAGCGTGCATGGCGGACCGGATATCGCAAAACGGCGGAAGCTTCCCTATGAAGTCGATGATATTCCCCGGCTTCTCGAACGGTTCGGAAAACTTGCCGTGCTGACGGATAAGCAGAACAATCCCTCTCAAATAGCGCGAGTTCTTCACTCCTCACTCCGCACTTCGCACTCCGCACTTCTCATGCATGTCTGCGAGAAGCTCGGGTATCCTGAAGAACGCGTCTGGTCAGGGACCGTTGAACAGGCCGTGGCCATGCAGTTCGCTGATCCCAATGTGGTGATCTTGCAGCGACAAGAGACGAGCGACAAGGGACAAAAGACAGGCAACGCGAGATTCGGGCTGAAGGAACAGGAGCTTTCCCATTCTCGCGGTTTGATCACCAAGGACGAAGTGCGGGCTGTGTCGATCCATAAACTGCGCCTGCCGGAGCAGGGCGTGCTGTGGGACATCGGCGCGGGATCCGGTTCGGTCTCCATCGAAGCGGCACGAATGGTCCCGGGACTCAAGGTCATTGCCGTTGAGCGGGATGATGAGCAGATCGGCCACCTGAAGGCCAACCGCGCATCCTGTGGCATAAGGAACTACGATATCGTCCGGGGAACAGCGCCGGACGCCCTGTCCGGGCTTGCAGCTCCGGACCGGGTGTTCATCGGCGGGAGCGGGGGGAACCTGAGCGATATCGTGCGATACATTCAGGAAAAGATGACGTCCGGCATCATCGTGATCAATGCGGCGACCCTGGAAACGCTGCAGGAAGCGCTTGCATCTCTCGAAGCATGCGGGTACAGCGCGGAGGTGTCGGAGATATCGGTCTCCCGCTCCAAGCCGGTGGCTGGCAAGCGATTGATGAGCGCGCTCAATCCCATATATATTGTCACCGGAGTGAAAGGATAGCATGGCCGGAAAACTGTACGTTGTCGGCGTAGGTCCGGGGGACCCGGAATTGCTGACCTTGAAGGCCGCCCGCATCATCAAGAGCGTCCCGGTGCTCTGCGTTCCCAAGGGGCGGGAGGAAGGGGCAAGCCTGGCACTCTCGATCATCAAGGGCGCCGTAAGTGTCGAAGGCAAAAAGATCGTGGAGCTGCATTTCCCGATGGTGAAAACCGCCTCAAATGCGGAATGCGGAATGCAGAGTGAAGAATCAGACCAGCAGCTGGAAACAAAATGGAAGGCAGCCGCTGATGCAATCCTTTCACAGCTTGACGGAGGCAGTGACGCGGCGTTCATCACCATCGGCGATCCGTCCATCTACAGCACCTTCTTCTATCTTCATTCCCGCTTGCTTGAGCAAAGGCCGGCCCTGACCATCGAGTTCATCCCGGGGATATCGTCGATCACCGCAGCTGCCGCGCAGGCCGGCATGTATCTGGGACTGGGGAACGACCGGATCGCGATCCTTCCGGCGAACTATCTGGACAGTCTCCAGGAAACGCTGGAACGGTTCGATACGGTGGTGCTGATGAAGGTGAACAAGGTCTTTGATGAGGTTCGCGAGGTGCTGGTGCGGATGGGGCTGGCCGCAGGCGCGGTCTATGTCGCGCGCGCGGGAATGGAAGACGAGCGCATCATAAAGGACATCACCCGCGTGCGCAGCGGGGACCTGAACTACTTTTCGCTGGTGATCGTGAGGAAACAATGATGCAGAAGATACTCTTTGTGGGGGCCGGACCCGGGGACCCGGAGCTCATTACCATAAAAGGCAGGAAAGCGCTGGACAATGCTGACGTGGTGATCTACGCTGGCAGCCTGGTGAACCCCGCGCTGCTCAGCGGCATCAGGGCGGAAATACACGATTCCGCTCAGATGGATCTTGGCGGGATCATTGCGGTCATGCGACAAGCAGCGGAGAACGGCAAGTCGGTCGTGAGACTGCACACCGGCGACACTTCATTCTACAGCGCTATTACCGAGCAGATCGAACGTCTCCGCGAACTGAACATCCCTTTTGAGGTCATCCCCGGGGTATCGTCCGCCATGGCGGGTGCCGCGGTCCTTGGGCAGGAACTGACCGTACCCGAGATCAGCCAGACCGTCATTTTTACCCGGATGGAAGGCAGGACCCCGGTCCCGGCACCTGAGCGGCTCGGCCTGCTTGCATCGCACAAGGCCACGATGGCGATCTTCCTGAGCGTCGGGATGATCGAGAAGGTGCGCGACGAACTGCTGCAGGGCTATTCCGGAGACACGCCGGTGGTGGTCATTGAGAAGGCGACCTGGCCGGAGCAGAAAGTGCTCCGGGGAACGCTCAATGACATCGCGCAGATCGTGAATGAGGCCGGTATAAGGAAAACCGCATTGATCTACGTGGGAGAGTCCCTCCGCGCATCCGGAGAATCGCTCGGGAAAGAATCAAAGCTCTATAATAAGGATTTCAAGCATGAATTCAGGAAATGACGTATGCGGAATGCGGAATGAAGAACACTGCCATATTCCATATTACAAACAACGGCCTTGAGCTGTCAGAACGGTTGAAATCAGAATTGCCAGGCGCTGAGATCCTGAAGTTCTCTGCTGCAGCCGTTGAGAAGCAGTGGAAGAACAACGCCTCACTGGTGTTCATTATGGCCACCGGCATTGTGGTGCGGACCATTGCGCCGCTGCTCAAGGATAAAAAGACCGATCCCGCGGTGGTGGTGATCGATGACGCGGGAAAGTACGTGATCAGCCTGGCGGGCGGCCATCTTGGCGGAGCGAACGATCTTGCGCGGAAGGTCGCGGGCATGATAAAGGGCGAAGCGGTCATCACCACTGCATCGGACGTCAACGGTCTGACTGCGATCGACCTTTGGGCGCGGGACCATGATCTGGTCGTGGAGAACGATAACCTGCTGCCGCTGGTCGGAACGAGGTACGTGAACAACGGCGCACTGCGGGTCTATCCGGACCAGGGGCTTGAACTGCAGCTGCCCGATGATTTCCTCCGGGTGGCTGAGCCGCGACAGGCAGATGTCATCATCACCAATCGCAGGAACGCTTACGGCGAAACCCCTGAGAATGAGGGGGATGGCGACAAGTGTACGATCGATACCTGCAGGGTAAAGGGACAGCTCTATCTCCGGCCACGTAATCTCGTGGTAGGCATCGGGTGCAACAGCGGGACACCTGCCGAGGAGATCGAGGCAGCTGTTGCGAGCACGTTCGCGGAGCATAATCTCGCTTTCCTGTCCCTGTGCTGCGCAGCAACGATCGATATCAAGGCCGAGGAGCCGGGCCTCGTCGGGTTTGTGAGAAAGCAGGGCCTGTTGCTCAGGACCTTCAGGGCGGAGGAGCTGAACAGCGTGAAGGGCATTACGCCGTCTGACATCGTTCTTCAGGCAACAGGCGCGATCGGTGTGGCCGAACCTGCGGCGCTGCTCGCGGCCGGAGAAGGGCGGCTGCTGGTGCAGAAACAGAAGAAAGGGAATGTGACCGTGGCAATAGCAATAAAGACAGAGCAGAGTGCGGAGTGCGGAGTGGGGAAGAAAGATGCCAAGGAAGCGCGCAAGGGCAGGATCTTCGTTGTCGGGACCGGACCGGGAAGCCTGGAGCATCTGACGCCTGCGGCACGGGAGGCGATCAGGCATGCCGACGTGATCGTCGGGTACGGCACGTACCTCGATCTTATCCAGGACCTGCTGAAGGACAAAGAGGTCCTGTCGACCGGCATGACCCAGGAGGTCGACCGGTGCAGGAAAGCGGTGGAACTGGCGAGGACCGGCAGGACGGTCGCCGTGATCAGCGGCGGAGACCCGGGCGTCTATGCCATGGCCGGGCTTGTGTTCGAGGTGCTACGAAGTGCGGAGTGCGGAATGCGGAATGCGGAATGTAATAAAGAAATAAACGGCAAGACCGCGATTCCTGTTGAAGTGATTCCAGGTATCTCGGCGCTGAACGCGGCTGCTTCTCGGCTCGGCGCTCCGCTGATGCATGATTTCGCCTGCATCAGCCTGTCCGACCGCCTGACACCCTGGGAAATGATCGAGAAACGGCTTGATGCGGCGGCGGCGGCGGATTTTGTGATCGTGCTGTACAACCCGCGCAGCAAGGGCAGGGCCGGCCACATTAACCGGGCGCGGGAGATCGTCCTGAAGCATCGGGCGGCCGCAACGGTCGTGGGCATCGTCAAAGGCGCGATGCGGGAGCAGGAACAGGTCATCGTGACGGACCTTGGCCATATGCAGGACAGCGATATCGATATGCAGACCACGGTGGTCATCGGCAACTCAAAGACCTTTAGATGGAACGATCTCATGATCACGCCCCGGGGCTATGAGAGGAAGTTCGATATTTAACATGGATAGGCTACCTTTAAAACGGGCGGCCCTGCTGTGGGATGAGTCCTTTCTCTGGGGTGTGATGGCGCACCGGGCACTGGCGTCCTGCGGTCTGGCCTGCGACATCATTCGCGCAGCGGACGTGCGGTCGGGTCGGCTTCGCGACTACAGCGCGCTCTTCGTTCCTGGTGGCTGGGCGTCGAACAAGATCAAGGCGCTGGGTGACGGCGGGGTCGATGCGGTCATGCAGTTCGTCAGGAACGGCGGTTCCTATGTGGGATTCTGCGGCGGCGCGGGATTGGCCACCGAGGACGGGATCGGATTGCTCCCGGTCAGGAGAAGGCCGACAAAGGACCGGGTCCCGAGCTTCAGCGGACCCATCAGGCTCACTGTTACGGACCATGCTTTGTGGCGGGGGATCGCTGATCCTGTGTTCCATGCCTGGTGGCCCTCCCAGTTCACGGCAGACAACAGCGTCGCGGTCCTTGCAACCTATGGTGAAGCATTGCCCGATGCCTTCAGTTCCGATGTGAATGTGGGGGACGCGCGGTCCCTGGGCGCATGGTCCGGTCTCGAACGCACCTACGGGATCAACCTTGACCCCGAAAGACTGAGGAACGAACCCGCGGTCCTGGAAGGGACATGCGGCAAGGGCAGAGTAGTCCTGTCCTTGATCCACTTCGACACGCCTGATGATCTGAACGGCGCGATCGTTCTTGGGAATCTGTGGAACTACCTGGCTGCGGGAGAAGAACGGACATCGATCATCAAGACCTCTGGCGCACCGCCCTCGTCCGTTCCTGCGCTTGCGGCGATACAGGACGCGGTGGCCGGACTGATCGATCTCGGTTCACGGAATTTTCTCTGGATCAGGAGAAACCCGCTGCTGCTCCAATGGAGGAGAGGCGTGCGGGGTCTTGAATACTGTACGCTCGAGGTCCTGACGCGCGAGATAGCAGGTCTTCTGCGGGAGTCGCCGGGGATCTCAGACCCGAAGTCGACCGAAATGCTGTCCTCGGTGCGGGAGTTGCTGCTTCCTTTTGTCGAGAAAGCGAAACAGCTTCTGGTCATGGAGCGGTTCGCGCTTCAGAACGGCCATATTACCTATGAACGCTGTGACGATCCCGAGATAACGGCGTTGCGCATCGAGCTTTTCTCCCGATCGAAAAGCCACGGCGGCCGGTTCAAGGAAGTCATTGACGCGCTCGATAATCTTCTCTTCTGTTTGTTGACCGGCCGTTGATGGACGTGGAGGTGCGGATATGATCGTTCGATGCCCCGCCTGCAAAAAGGCAGCGACCTGGGAAGAGAATCCTTTCCGGCCCTTTTGCTCGGAACGTTGCAGGTTGATCGACCTTGGCAAATGGGCCTCGGAAGAGTATCGCATCGCGGGACAGGACCGGTTGTCGGAGAACGGGGACGAGGAAGAAAAAAAGTGATGTCGGTTGTGGAAATTTCTGATCAAATCCATTACAATAGGCCGACGTAACGTACCGGGCACGATGCCGGACGGAACGCAGATAAACCGGCAGTTTCAAGACCTCTGGACAGGAGATCGGGCGGCATGGACATCCGTTGCGGAAGTTGCAGCAAGCTGTTCCGCGTGGCAGACGAGAAAATCGCCGGGAAGGGAGTACGCTTCAAATGCTCCCGCTGCGGCGAAATGGTCACGGTCACCAAGGACGAGTTCGAGCTTGACAAGATGGCCCGTGATGAAGCCGCTGTCGAGTCCGCTGTTCCCCCGCCGGCACCGCCGGTACCGCTTGCCGCGGGTCCGGGCGAAGCCACCATGCCACCCCAGCCAGATCAGGATTTTCAGCCCCGTGAATATCAGCCTCCGCAGACAGATGCGGGTTCTCTCGGCGATTTCGATTTCAGTGAACCCCACGCCGCTGCCGCCGCCTCTGCCGATGGCGGGGGCGCGGTCATGGAGGGCGGTTTCTCCTTTGGCGATCAGTCAGGCCTTGACGATCAGGAGGGCTCTTCGGAGATAAGTATCTCCGAAGAGGATGCGCAGGCAGCGGAGGCGGCATTCCAGTTCCCCACGGACATCATAGCGGAGCCAAAACCGCTTCCTTCCTCCAAATCCAGGACACCTCCAACTGCTGCTGCACTCCTGTCCGTTCCCGCGGAACAGGAAGACGTCAGCCTTGATCTCGGCGCCGCGCTCGCCATGCCGGCGGCTCCCGCTGAGACGCCGAAACCTGCGCCCGGTCCGGCAGCGGCCAAGTCCGCTCCTCCATCGCCACCGGCACAAAAGACCGACGATGATGACCTCGATCTGGGAGCGGCACTTGCCATGCCCAGGATCGAGCAGGCGGAAAGTCCCAAACCAGCCGCTGCAGCGGCAAAGACCGGACCGGTGTTCACGCCTCCTCTCAAACCTGCTGCCAAGAACGAAGATGATACGGACCTTGGTGCGGCGCTGTCCATGCCGAGGGCCGATTCCGACGAGGCGGAAGAATCCGAGCCTTCAGCGCACGATGAACAGCCAGCGAGCGGAACCGCGGATACCGACTATGACGGCGAGATCAATCCGTTCTCATCGGGCAATATAACCGGAGCGATAGCCGGCATCATCTGCACCATCCCGGTCGTGCTTCTGTTCACGCTTGGCATGGATATCGCCGCCAGGATCATACCTGTTCTGTCGGCGATGCCGGTCCTGTATCTCGTCGCGGTAGCGGCGAGCGGCATCACCGGCTTGGGGATCATGATCGGACTCCTGATCGCAGTTGTACAGGCGCAGACCGGGAAACGGTTCTTTTTCCTCGTGAACATCCTGATAGGCACGTTCTTCGGAGCTGTGTTTGGCGCAGGTATGAGCGCCGTGGTCGCACTGGCATCAGGCTCCGGTTTTTCCGTGGAGCGGATCTCCGCTGCAGCGATCGCCTGGGGCGGCGTCTCCTTTTTGCTCGGCATCTTCGTGGTCATCGCGCGGCGCCTCATGGTCTTCACCAAAGAGGAGACCTTCGGCGCAGAGATATCTACACTTGGGAAGGTAGGTCTCGGTCTCTCGGCGCTTGTTATCCTCGGCGCGTTATATGGGGAAGGGACCCTGTCTGGTCGGATGGAACAGGCGCTGAAACAGATGGCGAAACAGGCCGGGGCGGTCCAGAAGAAGATGACCCTTATCACGCCTGACGGCCTTGCGGTGGTTAACGGCATGGCTTATCCGGATCCCGCGAGCGGCGACCTGGTCATTACCGGAGCGGTCCAGAACATGCAGGACCGGCCCAAGGAGGGCTGGTATCTCGAGGCCGATGTGCTCGATGCCGGTCAGAAAGTACTGGCTACCGTACGCGTGTTGAACGGAGTGCAGCTCTTTTCCCAGCGGGACCGGGCTGTGCTTGCAAAACGCTCGGTGAATATTGATGCGCTCAGGGAATCAATGGTCCAGGCTTCCCGATCTTCCATACCCGCACGGGGCACCGTGCCTTTCGAGGTCCGGCTTTATGAGATGCCGGCGGGATCCGTGAGTTTTATGCCCAATCTGAAGCGTTTTGATCCCGCATCATTCGCCACGAAAACAGCTGAACCCGGAAAATGACCGGAAGAAAGCTCAGCATCAGCCTGTTGGGGGTGCCCATGTCAGTGACCACAAGATTTTGCGCTTTCCAGGCAGTTTTGTCTTGACAAAAGCCATGGCTATGCTATAACTGTTGAACTTTATCCGTTTAAGGAGGCAGGGCAAATAAGATGAGCAGTGTTCATAAGAACTACCTTTTTACTTCAGAATCGGTTACCGAAGGGCATCCCGATAAAATAGCGGACCAGATATCGGACGCGGTTCTGGACGCGTTCCTGGCACAGGACCCCATGAGCCGGGTCGCTTGCGAGACGCTTCTGACCACGGGACTCGTCGTGGTCGCAGGCGAGATCACCTCGAAGGGCAAGGTCAACATCCAGGACCTGGTACGCAAGACGATCACCGAGATCGGCTATACCCGAGCCAAGTACGGCTTTGATGCAGAGACCTGCGGCATCATGGAATCGGTGCACGCGCAGTCGCCCGACATCTCCCAGGGCGTGGACACCGGCGGCGCCGGGGACCAGGGACTCATGTTCGGCTATGCCTGCGACGAGACGCCTGAACTGATGCCGCTCACGATCAGTCTGGCTCACAAGATCACCAAGCGTCTGAGCGACGTGCGGAAGAAGGGTATCCTGCCGTACCTGCGGCCCGACGGCAAGTCCCAGGTCACTATCGAGTACAAAAACGGCAAGCCGAAGCGGATCCACACCGTCGTCGTCTCGAGCCAGCATGCTCCCGATATCGCCCAGGCCAAGATCCGGAAGGATATCATCGAGAAGGTGATCAAGCCGGTGCTTCCGAAGAAGCTCGTGGATAACAAGATCGTTTATCATATCAACCCGACGGGCAAGTTCGTGGTCGGCGGACCCATGGGGGATACGGGCGTCACGGGCCGCAAGATCATCGTGGACACCTACGGCGGCGTGGGAAGCCACGGCGGCGGAGCCTTCTCGGGCAAGGACCCCTCAAAGGTGGACCGTTCTGCGGCGTACATGGTTCGCTACATCGCCAAGAACATCGTGGCAGCCGGGATCGCTTCCGAGTGCGAGGTGCAGCTGGCCTATGCCATCGGCGTTCCCGATCCGGTCTCGATCCATGTTGACGACTTCGGAACCGGCAAGATCAGCCATGACAAGCTTGTCGATCTCATCAGGAAGAACTTTGACATGACACCCAAGGGTATCATCAAGACCCTGAACCTGCGGCGGCCGATCTACCGGAAAACGGCAGCCTACGGTCACTTCGGCCGGAACGAGCCGGAGTTCACCTGGGAAAAGACGGACAAGGCTGCGAAGCTGAAGAAGGACGCTGGTCTTAAGTAATGCGGAATTCGGAATTCGGAATGTGGAATTAGAACCGAAATCCGAGCTAAGTGAAATTCTAGGGCAGCCCTCAGTGGCTGCCCTCAATCATTGTGTGACCCCGTCGAGGGGCGCTGCAGCAGTCACCGCAAGGTGGGTCTGTCAGGCTCGATGGATAGTTCACCGGCAACAACGGCGCCCATTCATTTACCCTGTGAATGGAGAGCGTTATGACCAAAGATTACGTAGTAGCAGACATCAACCTGGCCTCGTGGGGCCGCAAAGAGATCGCCATTGCCGAGACCGAGATGCCCGGCCTGATGGCCATTCGTGAAGAGTTCGCCAAGTCCCAACCCCTTAAAGGCGCGCGCATCACCGGTTCGCTGCACATGACCATCCAGACCGCCGTGCTGATCGAGACGCTGAAAGCGCTCGGCGCGGAAGTGCGCTGGGCATCCTGCAACATCTTCTCCACCCAGGACCACGCTGCGGCCGCCATTGCCGCGGGCGGCACGCCGGTATTCGCTGTCAAGGGTGAGACCCTGCCAGAATACTGGGACTATACCCACCGCATCTTCGAATGGGCCGACGGCGGCTATTCCAACATGATCCTCGATGACGGCGGCGACGCAACGCTGCTTTTGCACCTGGGCGCCAGGGCAGAGAAGGACCTCTCGGTGCTCGACAAGCCCGACAGCGAAGAGGCCACGGTGCTGTTCGCCTCGATCAAGGACAAACTCAAGCAGGACAAGACCTGGTACTCAACCCGCCTGGCGCAGATCAAGGGCGTGACCGAGGAGACCACCACCGGCGTGCACCGCCTCTACCAGATGCACGAGCGCGGTGAACTGAAGTTCCCGGGCATCAATGTGAACGACTCGGTCACCAAATCCAAATTCGACAACCTCTACGGCTGCCGCGAATCCCTGGTGGACGGCATCAAGCGCGCCACCGACGTCATGGTGGCCGGCAAGGTCGCGGTGGTCTGCGGCTACGGCGACGTGGGCAAGGGCTCGGCCCAGGCGCTGCGCGCTCTGTCAGCCCAGGTCTGGATCACCGAGATAGACCCGATCTGC
>Ga0224495_10000297_pt1 | contig 40546 bp, 37 predicted proteins | sample SF_Jul11_sed_USG_FD_168128 | JGI IMG/M metagenome (GOLD analysis project Ga0224495, IMG submission 168128) | Sediment microbial communities from San Francisco Bay, California, United States - SF_Jul11_sed_USGS_4_1 | ecosystem: Environmental > Aquatic > Marine > Sediment | place: USA: California... | reverse complement strand
CTACCAAAGATTTTCTTGTTAAAAATATTGAGCGCCTTCATAAAGCAACTCATTTGTTGGCCGCAAGAGCTTCCGGCATTGAAGAAGAGAAACTAGTCGCATACCCTCCATTCTGAAGAAAGGTGAGCGACTTTGTTGTGTTTCAGTTGGCTATCCAGGCGCAGACTCTGATTTTATTATGCCGTATGTTATTAACGCCGCATTTGGATTGGAGATGTGCCTTAAGTTGTTATTGCTATGTGAGTCCATAAAATGGGAAGAAACACACAATTTAAACAACCTTTACTTGGCCGCATCACATGAATCAAGATTACACATGAAAGATGTCTTTGATAAGCTCGTAAAAAACTCTCCCATTTATAAAGATATTTCCAGAACGCTAAATGAAGATGAAAAATTCAATTTTCATGGAACCTAGACAAGCTTATTGCACAATCCAGCATCGCATTTGACGATTGGCGCTACGCCTTCGAAAGTAGTAACCGCCCTGTTAGCTGCTTTGCTGGATATTTCGAAATTCGAACAGCGATTCATAGCGCCATAGACTTAACCAAGCACAAGGACAGTTGAGCGCCATAAAAATAACAAGGTTAATTCAAGCACCACCATTGTGCGTCAGACTGGAAATACGCCCGTACTCAAATAACGGTCACCACGATCACACACTATGAATACGATAGTCGCATTCTCGACACGTTGCGAAATACGCAACGCTACCGCCAGCGCCCCGCCAGAAGAAATCCCACAGAATATACCTTCTTCACGTGCCAGACGGCGCGTCATTTCTTCAGCTGCAGACTGACTAACATACTCCAAGCTATCCACGTTTTTTCCGTTATATATTTTTGGCAAGTAAGCTTGCGGCCACTTACGAATACCGGGAATCTGCGCACCTTCCTCAGGCTGTACACCGATAATCTGTATATTGCTGCTCTGCTCCTTGAAAAATCGCGAGCAACCCATGATGGTGCCAGTAGTACCCATGCTGCTGACGAAATGTGTGATACGGCCCTGTGTATCTCGCCATATTTCCGGCCCAGTTCCCTCATAGTGCGCAAGCGGATTATCCGGATTGGCAAATTGGTCAAGAATGATACCCTTGCCTTCATCGCGCATTTTTTCTGCCGTATCACGCGCCAGTTCCATACTGCCTTCTTTTGCAGTCAGTACAAGCTCTGCGCCAAATGCTCGCATCGTCTGGCGACGTTCCATGCTCTGATTTTCTGGCATCACCAGAATCATGCGGTAACCGCGAACTGCTGCCGCCATTGCCAACGCGATACCAGTATTGCCACTGGTCGCCTCGATCAGCGCATCGCCTGGCTTGATCAAGCCTCGTTGTTCTGCACGCTTGATCATATACAATGCGGGGCGATCCTTTACCGACCCTGCAGGATTATTGCCTTCCAGCTTTGCCAACAACGTATTGCTGGTATTGCCAGGAATACGTTTGAGTCTGACAAGTGGAGTATTGCCGACAAAATCTTCTATGGATGAGTGCATCTCTTTACCTTAATATTTCCCAAGTGCGCAATATTAACCTTGGCGGCAGGAATGTGCATGGTGCATTCCAAATTTTGCGCCTTATCATATCCAAAAACTCATTGCGAATGCCCCATGGTTGCCCAACTACACACTGCACACATATCCCAATAGTGGATAGATGACTAACGGTAAACATAGGTTGCCGTATCTGGCACATGCAATACGGTAACAGATGTACGGCCGATAACGGTAGGGTGTTCTATCTTTATGCTTGAAGTCGGCATATGCAGTTCTATTGGATATGCGACAGGCATATCGCTCCAGCCGATCCACATGTATTCCGGAAGATAACGAACAAAACGGTAAGGGATACTCGGATCAAGATCCTGTTTTAGCTCTTTGGCACTTTCGCGGTAGCCTTCCTCGGCGATTTGGTTCCCTTTCAAAATGCTTCCTCCTGCAATTGACAGTCCCACCTCAATCGCATTCGCGGAATTTGAGTAGTGAATAATCGCTGCACCCAGTGCCGTACCTCCTATACCCCAAGCCAACCCCAAGCTGGTGGTAGCCGCGATCTTTCCTCCTGCCCATGTGCCTTTGACCGCAGCCTTTCCCCCATAAGTGGAATCAAGTATCAGCTCATGCAATTCGCTTTCGCGAATCAAGTGGCGTTCATACCATTTGCTTGCATCTGGGGAAAGTTGCGGCGTGATAATCAAGCCGTTAATATCCGTGAAAAATACTTTGCTCTTTTTTCCTCCAAGCTTGAATCTTACCTGGCGATTCGAACGCAAGGGGTTAGGCGCCAACCCAGGGGTCCATTCTGGTTCCGGCCCTGGCCCACCTAATACAACAAATAAATGCGCTGGTGGCTGATCTTGCCCGGCAAGGTCCTGGGCCCAATCGAGGGAAGGATCCATAAACATTGCCGCCCGCAGGTCCACCTGCGCCTCGCGCCATTCACCGCACATCATCCACAAGCTGGCAAGGAATAACCGCATTGCGGGATCATCAAAGTGGCCTTCCGGGCTCCATGGCAACGACAAAAGGCCACTGGCCACACGCGCCTCGACACAGGCCTCGGAATATTTGCCCTGCATGGAGTAGCCCCAGCTCAGCAGCATATGAAGCCAGATCACCTCATGCTCGGAAGCATAGTAATCCTCCGGGGTCTGTATATAGAAAAAAGTCTTGGCTTCGCGCGAAACATGATAGCGCACGCGATTCTCCAGCAATTCCGCCTGCGCCTGCAATCTGCTGATATGCGGCTTCCCCTGAATAAGGGAGAGATAACCCCGCTCCATGGTGGTAATAAAATTCCCTCTTTCTGCACGCTGTGGGAATTTCATTAAGGCTTTTTCGGCATCACCCTGCAAAAAAAACCGTCGGCTTTCCTTGTAGTCTTTTTTTGTAAGCAGATTTTCCTGGCTGCAAGCAGAAAGCAGCGCTAACAGCGCCAGCAAAACCATGCGGGCAAACCAAGCAACGTCTGTCATATCAATGTGTTACAGACAAATAGTACCGTTAACTTTGGCAGTTTACAGGTTTTCGACTAGTGAGTATCGCAATACATAACCGAGCAACTTGGGATTGTCTTGACCAGAGACAGAAATTGCTTAAAAAAACAGCACTCTTTTCTCATTTCCCATATTCGGCCATTTTGGCGATGTTGCCATTAGCGCATCCAATTTTTGGATGCATAAAAATACATCTCTACACGTAAGCAACATATTGATTGTAGAGGCAATATTACTTTTGGAGCTTACTTCCATCACGCAAGCTCCACCAAGAATGAGCGAAAGGAAAGGCTACTTCAAGGCTGGCTTCTCACCTTTTGTTTGGCCCACTTTAGACCGCTTGTCGCTATCAGCCATATCCACAGTAAGCTCGAGTCGCATATTTGCAACCGATTTATCACCAAATCCACTGACTTTTTTCAGTTCATCTATAGTCTTGAAAGGGCCATTTCTTTTACGATATTCAATAATTGCCTCTGCCTTCTGAGGGCCGATGCCTTTGACCGTCTCAAGCTCTGCTTTACTTGCCGTATTCAAGTTAACCGCCGCTGTTGCCATGCCAAAGAAAGCAAAAAATACAAATAACGCCGCCAGCAGTTTTTTCATTTAAATCCCCTTTTTAAGGTTAAACGGCCCATGCCGAATGTACCTTAACGGGCTAAATCAATCTAAGTTGACGTGATTATCAGGTGATTTACGTAATTTGCCACGCCTTGTTCCACGCTCAGGAACGGCTCCATATAGCCGTTATTGCGTAACGTACTGATGTCCGCCTGAGTATAGCTTTGATATTTGCCACGGAGTTGCTCAGGAAAAGGAATGTAGCTGATCAGCCCTTGCTGCTGTAATTCGGCAAGCTGCATGGCACGGCTCCCTTCCGCCTTGCGCATCGCATTGATTGTCGCAACAGCCACATCGTTAAAACTCTGTGCTTGTCCAGTGCCCAAGTTGAAAATGCCAGATTTGTGCGGGTTATCCAGGAAATGCATGTTAACTTTGACTACATCTTCCACAGAAACAAAATCGCGTAATTGCCCGCCGTTATCATAACCGTCACACCCCTCAAACAACCTTACCCTGCCCTCAGAGCGATATTGGTTAAAAAAATGAAAAGCAACAGAAGCCATGCGCCCCTTGTGCTGCTCGCGTTGCCCATATACATTGAAATAGCGTAAACCGACGATTTGTGCATTTCGCTTGCTCCAGCGCCGGCGTACAATCTGATCAAAGAGGAACTTGGAATAGGCGTATACATTCAGCGGTGCCTCACATTCACGGCTTTCCTTAAATACTTTTCCGCCACCATAGACTGATGCAGATGAAGCGTAAAAAAAAGGTATTTCTTCATTCTGGCAATAATTAAGCAACTCGAGTGAATACTGGTAATTATTATCCATCATGTAACGACCATCGGTTTCCATAGTGTCAGAACATGCACCCTGATGAAATACCGCAGTGACCAAGCCATCAAAAAAACCTTCATGCAATTTATCGAGAAAATTTTCTTTATCAAGATAATCTGCAATCTCGCAATCCACCAAGTTTCTGAATTTTTCTGAATGCTTCAGGCTGTCAACCGCAATGATGTTATTCTCGCCACGCACGTTAAGCGCCTTGACAAGATTTGAACCGATAAACCCGGCTGCGCCGGTAACGATGTAGTACATGTCTTCTCCTTTTTAGCAGCGCAAAAATGCGTTACCAAGCGTTATTTCAATCCCATATCCAGAACAATTTCCTCACGGCTGACAACTGCTGTCCCCAGTTTTCCCACCACAATGCCTGCTGCCCGATTCGCAACTCGAACAGCATCGGTAATTTCCGCACCACTAGCCAGCATCACCGCCAGCGTGGCAATCACTGTATCCCCAGCACCGCTGACATCGTACACTTCGCGTGACTGCGTTGGCTCATGCAGTATTTCATTTGAACGATACAAACTCATGCCATCCTCGCTTCGCGTGACCAAGAGAGCCTCCAAATTCAATTCGGCGCGTAATTTTTCTGCTTTTGCGTTAAATTCTTCTTCAGTCTTCCAGCTGCCGACAACTTCACGAAACTCGCTGCGATTCGGTGTAAGCAGCGTTGCCCCACGATAGCGCTCATAATCATCTCCCTTGGGGTCAACCAACACTGGCTTACCCGCCGCACGTGCCAGCTTGAGCATCTCGGCAATATGAGCCAACCCTCCCTTACCATAGTCTGACAGAATCACCACATCCGCATGCGGTAGTTGTGATCTGAAATCTGCAAGTTTGGCTTGCAAGACCTCATGGCTTGGTGGCGTCTCAAAATCCATGCGCAATAATTGCTGATGGCGCGCAATAGCGCGCAATTTAACAATGGTCGAAATACTATTATCACGATGCAACATCGCCTCAAGCCCGGCATGCTGGTTAAGCAATTTCCCCAAACATGCACCGGCTTCGTCATCGCCAACAACAGACAGCAAAGTAGTCCGCGCCCCGAGCGAAACGATGTTTCGTGCCACATTAGCTGCCCCGCCTGGCCTTTCCTCGATTCGTTCAACTTTGAGGATAGGAACAGGCGCCTCCGGTGAAATACGGGAGACGTCCCCAAACCAATAGCGATCCAGCATCACATCACCGACCACCAGTATCTTTGCATTTTCAAATGTCGGCAAAACAATCATGAACACATCCAACTTTCCGGGTTCATCACAACTCCTTGCTGTTAAAGTTATTCAGCTTGACTCAATATCACTGTTTATCTCACGCAAAGCCTGCAATGGGTCAGCCGCTTGAGTTATGGGCCGACCGATTACCAGATAGCTTGATCCTGCTTTCAGGGCAGCTCTTGGAGTCATTACCCGCGACTGGTCATCCAAGCTTGCCTGCTCTGGGCGTATCCCTGGTGTCACAAGGCAAAATGCATTGCCAAAATGCTTGCGCAGCAGCGCAGCTTCCTGTGCTGAACATACCACTCCATCCAAACCACTATCGCGAGCAAGCGATGCCAAACGAACCACCATGTCGGCAGGGGAAGAGTTGATTCCGATGTCGGCAAGATCCTCCTGCATCATGCTGGTCAGGATCGTTACAGCAATCAATTTTGGCTGGTGTGAACTTAGAGCGATCGCATCGCGAGCGGCCAGAAGCATTTTTCGCCCACCCATCGCATGCACGTTCACCATCCACACGCCCAAGCTGGCAGCAATTTTACATGCCTGAGCAACCGTATTTGGAATGTCATGAAATTTCAGGTCAAGAAAGATTTCGAAGCCGCGCCCCATCAGCTGCTCCACCAAAGCTGGACCACCTGCGGTAAACAATTCCTTGCCGATCTTTAGGCGGCACAGCGAGGGGTGCAATTGTTCTGCGAGTTCAACCGCCGATGACGCAGTCGAAAAATCCATGGCAATGATGATCTTCGGGTTGCTCATTATAGTTGTTATATCAACGCTCCGGTTTCCTCGCTACGCCTTGGCGGATAACTGTCCCATGCATGGCAAGCAGGGCAATGCCAATAAAACATACGCGCCTTGAAGCCACAATGCGAGCAATGGTACATCGCCAGATTTCTTGTGCGTTTATGTATCAGGTTTTTCACAAGCTCCACATCTGAACGTTTATCCACAGGCAACTCCAGCAACCGTGCTTCGAGCAGCTTATCAAGGCCAAGCAATGTCGGATTATTTTGCATCTCGTCGCGCACCAGCAGATAAGCTGCATTCGATCCTTCGGATTTCAATACCCCCTCAAACACTACGTTCATCAAATCCAGCGAGTGATATTTTTTCAAATATTCCTGCAGCAAGGCGATACCCTCTGCTTCACGGTTCAAATCACGATAACTATTCAACAAACGCTCTGCTGCAAGCTGCAGATATTGCGCATCCTGTGACTCTATTTTTTTCCAGGTATCTATCGCCCCCTCAAGATCACCCTTGCTGGCAGCAATATCCCCAAGCATCATGGTGGCACGTACAGCGTTTGGATAAGTAGTTAGTGCTTGGTTCAAATGCTTGCGCGCAGAGCCAAGATCACCATTCGTAATTTCTTCGTTTGCCAGTTCGCAATAAAAAAAAGCTGCTTGCTTACTGTATGATTGCCCCGAAAGCAAAGCCAATCTGTTCGCAGTTTCAATTGCCTTTGGCCAATCATGTTCCTTCTGAAACAGCTCCAGTAGAAACTCAAGAGAAGGTTTGGCATAAGGCGTATTACCCAATTCAAGAAAAAGGCTTTCAGCGCGATCCAGAATGCCAGCTTTCAGGTAATCCTGAGCCAATTCAAATATCGCCTGCTTCTTTTTATTTTCATCCAGGTCGGCCCTGTCAACCAGATTGTGGTGCATCCGCAACGCACGATCCACCTCGCCTCTGCGACGAAACAGGCTGCCCAAAGCGAAATGCAGCTCGACGGTTTGCGGGTCAATCTTGACCACCTCGATAAACGCTTCAATAGCCTTGTCCTGTTGTTCATTGAGCAAGAAATTCAGGCCCTTGAAATACGACTGCGGCAGAGCACTCGACTCAGAAAGAAGCTCTTTGATATCAAGGCGCGCAGCCAGCCAGCCCATTCCAAAAAATAAGGGAAAAGCCAGCAACATCCAAGTTTCGAATTCCATAAAAGAAATTTCTATCCGGGAGGTTGAACAGGGGTAAGTTGTTCTTCAACAACATCAGCATTTTTACTTCTAGCCTTGATTTCGCGCTTCAAACGCGAAATCTCACGGCGTTGTTGCAACAAGCTCAAATACATTGCAAGCACTCCAATAATTGCACCAGCTGCAAAAAAAACAAAAAGCGCAACCACCAGAGGGGTTTGCCATTCGTATCCAAAAAAATATCGCAAATAGACGACTTGGTCATTCTTAGCCGCGAACCCGAGCAGCGCAATGAACAATAATATTCGCAACAACCAATTGAAAAAACGCATAGCATTCATCCGGGCAAAACTGATGTAACGATAGCATAAAAAATGGCGGCGATACCTTCAGATATGCCGCCACTTTAACAACTTAAAGAAAAAAATCAGGATCTTTGCTCGCTGACCCGCTCCCGCAGCTCCTTGCCCGCCTTAAAATGAGGCACATACTTTGCTGGCACCTTCACCTTATCGCCGGTCTTAGGATTGCGTCCCTGACGTGGTGGTCGATAATTCAGCGCAAAACTGCCAAAGCCACGTATCTCAATCCGGCCTCCGCGTGACAGAGTGGTAGATAAGATATCCAGAATTACTTTAACGGCAAGCTCTGCATCCTTGGCCAGCAATTGCGGATGCAACTCGGCTAGTTTTGCAATCAGATCAGATCGAGTCATGACATAAACCCCAAATTAAGCTTCAGTCTTTGTACCACTCATCTTAGCCTTAAGTAACGCGCCAAGATTTGTGGTTCCGGCATTTGAATTGCTCTCAGAAGAGAGTTTTTGCATTGCGGCAGCTTCTTCCGTTTTATTAAGTGCCTTGATTGACAGATTGATACTGCGATTTTTGCGGTCCACATTGATGATGACTGCAGTCACACTATCGCCTTCCTTAAGATGATTGCGAATATCTTCCACACGGTCAGCAGAAACCTCGGAAGCTTTCAGGTATGCATCTACATCACCTTCCAGCGCAATTGTAGCTCCCCTGGCATCCAGCGATTTCACTTTGCCGGTAACTACAGCTCCTTTTTCGTGGCTGGAGGCAAATCCGCCAAACGGATCCCCCTCCAATTGTTTGATGCCAAGAGAAATTCGCTCACGTTCAACATCAATCGCCAACACTACGGCTTCAACCTCATCGCCTTTTTTATAGTTGCGCACGGCCTCTTCTCCTGGCTGACTCCAGGACAGGTCGGACAAATGTACCAGCCCATCAATACCACCATCAAGGCCGATGAACACACCAAAATCAGTGATAGATTTGATCTGCCCCTTAACCTTGTCGCCTTTCTTGTGGTTGATTGCAAAATCGTCCCATGGGTTCGATTGGCACTGCTTCATACCCAGCGATATGCGACGGCGCGCCTCATCGATTTCCAGAATCATCACCTCCACTTCGTCGCCCAGGCTCACCACCTTGGATGGATGCACGTTCTTGTTGGTCCAGTCCATTTCGGACACGTGCACAAGGCCTTCGATGCCCTGTTCGATTTCCACGAAAGCGCCATAGTCGGTCAGGTTGGTTACCTTGCCGAACATGCGCGTGCCTTGCGGGTAGCGGCGTGCTAGGCCATTCCATGGGTCGTCGCCCATCTGCTTGATACCCAGCGAGACACGGTTCTTCTCTTGATCGAATTTCAGTATTTTGGCTTCGACTTCGTCGCCCACGTTCAAAACCTCGGAGGGGTGCTTAACGCGGCGCCAAGCCAGATCGGTGATATGCAACAGGCCGTCGATGCCGCCCAGGTCAACGAATGCGCCATAGTCGGTGATATTCTTGACCACGCCCTTGACGATCGCGCCTTCCTTGAGGTTTTCCATGACTGCTTCACGGTCTGCGCCCATACTAGCTTCCAGTACCGCGCGGCGGGAAACCACCACGTTGTTGCGCTTGCGGTCCAGCTTGATGACCTTCAGCTCCATCGTCTTGTTTTCGTACGGCGTAGTGTCCTTGACCGGACGGATGTCTACCAGCGAACCCGGCAGGAATGCGCGGATACCGTTGACCATCGCGGTCAGGCCACCCTTGACCTTGCCGCTGACGAAACCTTCGACGATCTTGCCCTCTTCCATCGCCACTTCCAGATCGTGCCATGCGGCCAGACGCTTGGCCTTTTCGCGCGACAGCTTGGTCTCGCCATAGCCGTTTTCCAGCGCCTCGATCGCGACGGTGACGAAATCGCCCGCCTTGACTTCTATTTCGCCTTTAGCGTCGAGGAATTCCTCGATCGCGATCAAGCTTTCGGACTTCAGTCCGGCATTTACAACCACCATATTGTGGTCAATACGTACTACTTGTGCAGTAATCAATTCGCCAGCACGCATTTCCTTGCGTGTCAGGCTTTCTTCAAACATTGCGGCAAAACTATCGGGATCTTGTACTGCGGCTGCGGTTGCGTTCATCGAAATATACCTAAGAAATACCTGCACAAAAACATTTTTATGTTCAGTACAGGGGTTAGTTAATAAAGTTCCCATGCAACGGAGAATCGCACGGGGCCTGTAGCTACAATCCTTTTGCCGAGTAACGCGCAAGCACTTCCTGCACTGCCTGCCCGATGCTTAGAGCCGTAGTATCAAGCAGGTTTGCGTCCAACGCCTGTTGCAGCGGAGCCACACTGCGCTGGGTATCACGCTTATCGCGCGCATGTATATCCAGCAAAAGGGCGGCGATATTAGCATCCATTCCTTTTTCTTTCAACTGCTTATAGCGGCGGTCTGCACGCGCCTCCGCACTTGCGGTTAAAAAGATTTTCAATGTCGCATCCGGAAAAACCACCGAAGCCATGTCGCGCCCGTCCGCCACAAGGCCAGGCGCACGGCGAAAAGCATGCTGCTTTTTAATCAGCGCACCACGAACCCCGGGTAAAGAAGCCACAATGGAGGCTGATGCAGCGCATTGTTCACTCCGAAGCTCATCGCCGACCAGAACGCCGTCCAGCCAGATATCACCGCCCTCAAAGCGTATTTCCATTTTTCCGGCCAATGATGCCAAACTTTTCTCATCCGTCAGGGGAACTCCATCACGCTGGGCCGCCAGTGCCAACAGGCGATACAACGCTCCGCTATCCAAAAAGTGGTAGCCCAGCCGCTGCGCCACCTGTTGCGCCACGGTGCCCTTGCCGGAAGCCGAGGGGCCGTCTATCGCAATAACAGGTACCGCCTGTGTAATGCTGGAAAATACCGCAAAATAATCCGGGAAGGTTTTGGTTACGCACCCCGGGTCGTTGATTCGTATCCCCTCTGAACCAAAAGCGGCAAGCGAAAAACACATCGCCATACGGTGATCATCGTAGGTATCTATTGCCGCATAATTAATCTGTGCAGGCGGATTGATGCGAACATAATCAGCACCCTCCTCCACTGATGCGCCGACTTTGCGCAATTCCGTTGCCATTGCTGCGATACGGTCAGTTTCTTTGACTCGCCAACTGGCGATATTTCGCAGGGTAGTCGTGCCTTCGGCAAACAGCGCAGCGACCGCAAGCGTCATCGCCGCATCGGGGATATGATTGCAGTCTAGGTCAATAGCATTTAATTTGCCGCTCACTGGGGCACGCGCCTCCATCCAGTTTGGCCCCTGTTCAATATGTGCACCCATCAAGGCCAGCGCATCGGCGAAGCGGACATCCCCCTGAATGCTGTCGCTGCCGACCCCTTCGATCCGTACCGGCCCGCCGCCAATCGCTCCCGCAGCAAGAAAATAAGACGCCGACGATGCATCTCCTTCAACATAGATTGCGCCGGGTGAAACATAATGGCTATCGGCAGCAACCGTAAAACTGCGCCAACCATCACGCGTCACGTGCACCCCATAACGCGCCATCATCGCCAGCGTAATCTCTATATACGGTTTGGAAATTAACTCGCCGGACACCTCCACTGTCACCGAACGGTTCAGTAATGGTAAAGCCATAAGTATTGCCGTAAGGAATTGGCTGGATATTTCGCCGCGCATGCTGATGTGCGCCCTATCGCTTAAGACCATGGGAGATATCTCAAGCGGCGGAAATCCCTTGTTACCTAGATAGTCGATATTCGCTCCCAGTGCGCGTAATGAATCCACCAGATCGCCAATAGGTCGCTCATGCATGCGAGGCACACCGGATAATCTGTAATGGCCCTTCGACAAAGCTAAGACCGCAGTCAGCGGACGAAACGCTGTTCCTGCATTCCCCAACAATAATTCGGCGCTTAAAACGGGGAAGTTCCCGCCACAACCGATCACTCGAAAGGAACTACCGTCCAGTGGCTCCACTTTCACTCCCAACTGGCGAATACCCTCCAGCATACGCTCGGTATCGTCAGACAACAGCATACCGCGGATCTCGGTTACGCCATGTGCCAAAGCTGAAAGCAACAGAATCCTGTTGGAAATGCTTTTTGAACCCGGCAGGGTAATCGTACCGCGTGCACTCAGCAATGGAGGAAGTTCAATAAAGTTACCTGAAGTCATTGCGAATAAACTATATTTTTCGGGTTGCATGAACAGGATGATACAGCAAAGCCTAAAGCTAGTAGAAATGCGTCATTAAAGACTGCCTGCTGATCAATTCAGTTTTTGTTTAACAACAATTAGTGTCCCACACTTGCTGAATCACCGACCGCGCCGCTCAACAATTGGTTTCTATGCCGGAACATGACACAGCGAACTTGTGCCTTGCCATCTCTGAGAGAAAAATAAAAATGGCCCGAGGCAGCCTTCACAAAATTTGAAATCTCTCCCTGCACCCATAGCAAAGGAACACTGTCTTCAAGCAACTGTTTGATTGCACAGTTGAGTTTCGCGACGCGAAAAACTCTGGATTTTTCTTCAGAAAATAGTCTTAATGACATATTGACAATTCAAAATAATCAACACTCCAAGGAAACAAGCCACTTTCCGCCATGCCGAATCACACAGACATGCAGCACTTATGGCAACGCCTTGTTTTTATGAGGAATAATCACCTTTTAAAAAATAGGCAAAATAATAAAAACCCTTATATCACACCACCTTAAAGCTGCATCCAAAGGAATCATCCACAAAGTTATCCACAGAATTTGTGGGTAAGCGAAAATACTCTTTGCCTGATGGCACGTTAGCAAAATAATGCTGGCTATATGATTGAAAATCGTTGTTCAAAATCATCATCACAATACCGCTTTTCATCTGCCCAAAAAATTATGAAAGCAACCCCCGCAACAACTCTCCAAGTCGCAAAACCCCGTTCATACTTTTCTAATAAGTCTGTTTTTTCACATCGTCGGGGGCACGTACAACTCCACACTCCTTAACTTCCGTTATCGCCCATCCTTTCGCAAAGGTAATATCAATATCTGCACCAATTGTTAACTGCCTGGCATCTGACACTACGCCCCCGTTCATGTATTGCACTATGCTGTAGCCGCGCGCCAAAACTCTGGCCGGATCAAGTAGAGCCAAGTGTTGCTCGGTAGCTTCCACCCGCATCAGTTGCCGTGTTTGGGACGAACGCATCGTTTTCTCCAGAGCTCCTGCAAGGCTTGTCAGCCCATTCTTCAAACGAATAAAATTGCCACTCATCACTCGCAGCCGCTGCGCCAATGATTGCCACTGCCAGCCTTGCTTTAGTGCCCAATAGGAGTTGGCGCGTAGCATGCGCTGCTGCAATTGATTTATTTTCTGTGTTTGCGCTTGAAGCCGCTGCGCAGGGTGCTCCAGCCTGTACTGCAAATGATCCACAAATTGCAGGGCATTCTGGATACGGCCACGTTGCACGCGCTGCAAATGCTGTGCAGTCATGTGAAAACCCTTGAGAAGCGAGTGCCGATCTGGAACTACAAGTTGGGCAGCTGCAGTGGGTGTCGGCGCGCGTTCATCGGCAACAAAATCAGCAATTGTAAAATCAGTTTCATGGCCGACACCACTGACAACCGGAATTTTGCTGGCCGCAATAGCGCGGGCTACGATTTCGTCGTTGAATGCCCACAAATCTTCAATGCTGCCTCCACCGCGGCAAACGATCAACACATCACATTCTGCACGCTGAGTTGCCAAACGAATTGCCGATGCAATTTTCTCCGCGCTCCCCGTTCCTTGCACAGGAGTGGGATAGATTACCACTGGCACGCTGGGTAACCGCTTTCTCAACGTAGCAAGCACATCGTGCAGCACAGCAGCCTGCGGTGAAGTGACGATGCCAATGCTTTTTGGATAACCAAGTAAAGAGCGTTTACGCTCAGGAGCAAATAACCCCTCTCTCTCGAGCAACTGCTTCAATCGTGCAAACTGCTCATACAATATTCCCAGCCCCGCCGGGCGCATCTGCTCGATGGTCAACTGAAAATCTCCACGCTGCTCATACAGTGTGGCGATTGCAAGCACTTCTACCTGCAACCCATTGCTGATCACATCACTCAACAATTGGTTTTTGTGCCGGAACATGACACAGCGAACCTGTGCCTGGTCATCTTTGAGAGAAAAATAAAAATGGCCCGAGGCAGCCTTCACAAAATTTGAAATCTCTCCCTGCACCCAAAGCAACGGAACACTGTCTTCAAGCAACTGCTTGATTGCACAGTTGAGTTCCGCGACGCGAAAAACTCTGGATTTTTCTTCAGAAAATAGTCTTAATGACATATTGACAATTCAAAATAATCAACACTCCAAGGAAACAAGCCACTTTCCGCCATGCCGATTCACACAAACATGCAGCACTTACGACAACGCATTGTTTTTATGAGAAATAATCACATTTTAAAAAATAGGCAAAATAACAAAAACCCTTATATCACACCACCTTAAAGCTGCATCCAGAGGAATCATCCACAAAGTTATCCACAGAATTTGTGGGTAAGCGAAAATACTCTTTGCCTAATGGCACGTTAGCAAAATAATGCTGGAAGCGTTATTGAGAATTGTTGCTCAACTCAGTATGACACGCTACAGTTGCGGCCTGATTATTTAAGCACATTTGGAGGAAGCGCGTGATTGCAATCGTAGAGGCGGCTGGTTGGCCAATCTGGTTTTTGATTCTGACATCCGTCATCGCTGTAGGTTTAATCATTGACCGACTGAGATATTTACGCAGCAATCGTATTGCTCCCCCCACCCTGCTGAATGAGGTTGTCAACGAACTCAAGCAACGTGGCGTCAGCGACGGCATGCTGTCAAGGCTTGCCGATGGCTCACCATTGGGGCGCATTTTTGCCGCAGGCCTGAAAAACATCAAAAGCACCCCGGAAGTAATGAAAGAATCGATTGAGGAAGCTGGCCGGATAGTCGCTCACGATCTGGAACGTTTTCTTACCACGCTGGGCACGATCGCCTCGATCAGCCCTTTGCTCGGCCTATTCGGTACTGTCGTTGGCATGATTGAGATTTTCGGCTCGCAAAATGCTGTCGGAAACAGCCCGGCAATACTGGCCCATGGCATCTCCGTCGCGCTTTATAACACGGCTCTGGGCCTTATCGTAGCGATCCCCAGCATGATTTTCTACCGCCACTTTCGCGCTCTGGTAGACAGCCTGACCATTGAGATGGAGCAACAGGCAATCAAGTTGATTGAAATCGTTCACGGTCAGCGCAAAGGCTAAAAAATGAACTTTCAGCGTGGGCGCAGCCGAGAAGAGCCAGAAATCAACCTGATCGCACTGATTGATGTGTTGCTGGTGATCCTGATTTTCCTGATGGTGACTACCAGCTACGCCAAATTTGCCGAATTGCAAATAAACTTGCCTGAAGCCGGTGGCGAAGAAAGCAATACAAAAAACAAAGTAATCAATATCACAGTAGACGCCTCAGAGCATTACGGGATTAACAGTCACGGGATACCCTTCACTGGCGTAGAAGCACTAGCCTCCGCCATGAAAGATGCCGCTGGCGATCAAACCGATCCCGTAATCGTCATCAATGCCGACGCCAAGGCACCACACCAGTCGGTAATCAATGTGATGGAAGCTGCCAGACGGGCTGGATACGGCCGTATCACCTTTACCACACAGAACCCGCCTAAATAACGGCGCCCACCAGCGTGCACTGGCTTCAGAACCATTGGTACCGCATCACCCCTCTGCACCTGGCCCTTTATCCGGCCAGCCTGGTTTTCCGCGTGCTGACGGAGTTCCGTCGGGTGGCTTATCGCAACAAGGTCTTTCCCAGCGACCAGTTGCTGTTACCGGTTATCGTGGTTGGCAACATCAGCGTAGGTGGTACTGGCAAAACACCTCTCACACTCGCGCTGGCGGAACAACTTGCAGAACGCGGCTGGCACCCCCTGATCGTCAGCCGTGGCTATGGCGGCAAAGCGCAACACCCACAACAAGTCACTGCAGACAGCACCGCACAACAGGTCGGTGATGAACCTTTGCTGATGGCGCAACGAAACATCTGTCCAGTCTGGATTGGCAGGGATCGTGTCGCAGCAGCACACACAGCATTGCAGGCTCACCCCCAATGCGATGTCATCCTGTGCGATGACGGCTTGCAACACTACCGCTTGCAGCGCGATGTCGAAATCGCCGTCATCGATGGTGAGCACGGGTTTGGCAACGGTTTACTGCTTCCCGCCGGACCGTTGCGTGAACCTGTAACACGTCTACAGACAGTGGATGCAGTGGTCAAGAATGGTGGCACCCCCCTCACCGATCAATACGCCATGAATCTCTGTGGTGAGGTTTTCACCAACCTGATTGACCCCGGCCTGACGGCCACTGCGGATCATTTTCAATTGACGCGGAACCACGCCGTCGCAGGGATCGGCCATCCACAACGCTATTTCAGCCACCTTGAGAAAATGGGCATCCCCTTTACGCCACACCCTTTTCCCGACCATCACCGTTATATGGCGAATGAGCTTGCCTATGCAAATTGCGATGCGATACTCCTGACAGAAAAAGATGCGGTAAAATGTATCGAATTCGCCGACACTCGGTATTGGGCGCTGCGAGTGGAAGCTAAAATTGACCCTGCGCTGATCGAACTCATACTGCGAAAGATAACACCCAATGGACTCCAAACTGCTTGATATTCTCGTCTGCCCATTATGCAAGTCTCCCCTGATCTATCAGAAGGCCGAGCAGGAATTGATATGCAAGGCTGACCGGCTGGCCTTCAAAATCGAGGACGATATTCCGGTAATGCTGGCAGATGAAGCACGCAAACTCACCGCGGAAGATGTTGAAGCACTTCGATGATCAACTTCCATGTTGTAATCCCTGCACGCCACGCCTCCACCCGCCTGCCCGGCAAGCCCTTGCTACCAATCGCAGGGAAGCCGATGGTGATAAGGGTTGCAGAGCAAGCCGCCATAAGTGGCGCACAGCAAATCTGGATCGCTACCGATCACCATGCGATTGCCAATGTGGTACATGAGCATGGTTTCAAGGCCTGCCTGACGAAAGAAAACCATGCCAGTGGCACTGACCGTATTGCTGAAGTCATAGAGCAACGTTCCTGGCCAGATGACACCATCGTCGTCAATGTCCAGGGTGATGAGCCGCTGATACCCCCCTTACTGATACGCTCTGTTGCAGAACATCTGCATCGTCACCCTGAAAGCGTCATGGCAACGGCTTGCCATGCGATCCACGACGAAGCGTCTTTTCGCAACCCCAACGTCGTCAAGGTGGTGCTTGACAGAAACGGCAACGCGCAGTATTTCAGCCGCGCTCCCATTCCGTGGCCACGTGACGCATTTTCACAGGACCTGCCTATCCCCTCAGCCATCCCCGCACTACGGCACATCGGCATCTATGCCTACCGCGCAGGCTTTCTCCATACCTATGGGCAACTGGCTCCGGCGCCCGCAGAACACTTTGAGGCGCTTGAACAATTGCGCGTGTTGTATCATGGGTACAAAATCGCCGTACTTATTATTGATCAGGCTCCCCAAGGCGGGGTGGACACAGAACAGGATCTAGAGGCGGTACGACAATATTTTTCCACACAAAACAACCCGGAGGAGATCATCAAATGAGGATAATACTTTTAGGCGCACCCGGTGCTGGCAAAGGCACCCAAGCCAATTACATCAGGGAGAAGTTCAATATCCCGCAGATTTCTACTGGCGATATGCTGCGCGCTGCTGTCAAGGCGGGAACACCATTGGGAGTCGCCGCCAAAAAGATAATGGATGCAGGCAATCTGGTCTCCGATGACATTATCATCAACCTGGTCAAGGAACGAATCAAGGATGCAGATTGCGCCAACGGTTTCCTGTTTGACGGCTTTCCTCGCACCATCCCACAAGCACAAGCCATGAAGGAAGCGGACATCCCGATAGACTATGTAGTTGAAATCGAGGTTGAGGATAACGAAATCGTCAAACGCATGAGTGGGCGGCGCGTGCATCTCGCTTCAGGGCGCACCTACCACATGCTGTACAACCCACCAAAGGTTGAAGGCAAGGACGACGTTACCGGTGAAGATCTGGTGCAGCGGCCAGACGATGTCGAGGATACCGTAGTCAAGAGGCTCAATGTTTATCACACCCAAACCAAACCACTGGTCGACTACTACACCGCTTGGGCAAACTCCGGCGACCCGAATGCACCGAAATACATAAATATCCCGGGTGTGGGCGGCGTAGATGAAATCCGTCAACAAGTCATTGCAGCCCTGTCCAAATAAATCATCATGGCAAGCAAACCGGTGCTTACCCTGGAAGATGCAAAACGCGTTGCAGCCGCGGCCGAAAAAGAAGCCCGGCTCAATGACTGGAATGTAACCATTGCAGTAGTGGATGATGGGGGGCATCTCCTCTACCTGCAACGCAGCCATGACACCCAGTTTGGCAGCGTTGAAACCGCAAGGCACAAGGCTCATGCAGCAGTAGCTTTTCAACGCCCGACAAAAGCCTCTGAGGATGCCGTACTGAACGGTCGACTGATACACCTTGCCTTGCCCGGTGTGATACCCGCCGAAGGAGGCGTCCCGCTGAAAATCAACGATGTTATTGTAGGCGGGCTAGGCGTCAGCGGAGTCCGCTCGTTCCAGGACGGTCAAATCGCCGCTGCAGGCGTATCCGCACTTGCGCAACAATGAGTCAAATCAATCAATTTTTGGTTAACAGCTTGAATTAAAAAGCAAATAATAACAACTACGCTCAAATGGTTTAGGTAAAAACATACAAATTATTTTGCAGGCTCTGATTCTCAGACCCTTTCAGACCCATAAAATCTTAAAATTATCATGTCATTCTTCGAATTTCGAAGTATCCTTACGGGTTAGAGTTGATTATTGATTCTCTGAGGTACGCGTTTTAATCTTTAGCACTTCGTTTTTTTCTTTGAGGGGATAATTATGTCAGGTGGTTTATGGTTTGCGTTGTTATGTGCAGTCGCGGCGCTCTTGTACGGTGCTTTTTCAATCAAATGGATTCTGAGTAAATCGACCGGCAGTGCAAGAATGCAGGAAATTGCAGCTGCTGTACAGGAAGGCGCTTCCGCCTACCTTAATCGGCAATACACCACCATTGCCATGGTTGGCGCAGCGCTGTTTGTCGTCATATTTATTGCACTGGGATGGCAAACCGCCATCGGCTTTGCGATCGGCGCAATACTCTCCGGCGCAGCAGGTTTCATCGGCATGCATGTATCGGTGCGTGCCAACGTGCGCACTGCCGAAGCCGCCAAGGAAAACCTGAATGCAGCATTGAATGTCTCTTTCAAAGGTGGCGCAATTACCGGCTTGCTGGTGGTCGGCCTGGGCTTGCTGGGCGTGGCAGGCTACTACGCTGTTCTGATTGGAACTGGTGCAACGTCTTCCCAGGCAACCCATGCTTTGATCGGCCTTGGGTTTGGCGGATCGCTGATTTCCATCTTTGCCCGTCTCGGCGGCGGTATTTTTACCAAGGGTGCTGACGTTGGAGCAGATTTGGTTGGTAAAGTCGAAGCAGGTATTCCGGAAGATGACCCGCGAAACCCCGCTGTAATTGCTGATAATGTCGGCGACAATGTCGGTGACTGTGCCGGTATGGCGGCAGACCTTTTCGAGACTTACGCCGTAACCATTATTGCAACCATGCTGCTGGGTGGCCTGCTGATGACGAATGCCGGACCCAATGCAGTGATTTACCCGCTGGTACTGGGCGGCTTTTCCATCATTGCTTCAATTGTCGGCACTTTCTTCGTCACCGCGCGTGAAGGTGGAAAGATCATGAATGCGCTTTATCGCGGCCTGGCTGTTTCTGCTGTGCTGGCGTTGATCGCTTTTTACCCGATTACCAGCTGGATCATGGGCGATAACGGCACATACAGCGTCAACGCGCTTTATGGCTCCACCATCATCGGTCTGCTGCTAACTGCAGCACTGGTTTGGATCACTGAATATTACACCGCAACCGAGTTCGCGCCGGTACGCCATGTGGCCCAAGCCTCGACCACAGGGCATGCCACCAACGTCATTGCAGGTTTGGGCGTATCGATGAAGGCCACTGCCGCACCGGTGCTCGCGGTGTGTCTGGCGATCTGGGGTGCCTATGAGCTAGCTGGGTTATACGGGATCGCCATCGCCGCAACCTCGATGCTGTCGATGGCCGGCATCATCGTGGCACTTGACGCCTACGGACCAATTACCGACAACGCCGGCGGCATTGCGGAAATGTCAAAGTTGCCTGAGGAAGTGCGCAAGATCACCGATGCCCTGGACGCGGTAGGAAACACCACCAAGGCCGTTACCAAGGGCTATGCCATCGGCTCCGCCGGCTTGGCCGCACTGGTACTATTTGCAGACTACACCCACGCGCTGGAAGCCAAGCTGGGCGTGAGCACCACCTTTGATCTGTCGAACCACATGGTCATCATTGGCCTGTTCATCGGCGGCATGGTTCCTTACCTGTTCGCCGCAATGAGCATGGAAGCGGTTGGTCGCGCGGCAGGCTCTGTAGTAATCGAAGTTCGCCGCCAGTTCAAAGAAATCCCTGGCATCATGGAAGGAACAAGCAAGCCGGAATACGGAACCTGTGTAGACTTGCTGACCAAGGCAGCAATTAAGGAAATGGTTGTTCCGTCGCTGCTCCCAGTAGCCATACCCGTGATTGTCGGCTTGACTCTCGGAGCACAGGCTCTTGGTGGTGTACTGGTTGGCACCATCATTACCGGCATCTTCGTTGCGATTTCCATGACCACTGGCGGTGGCGCATGGGACAACGCCAAGAAATATATCGAGGAAGGCAATTTCGGCGGCAAAGGTTCAGAAGCACACAAAGCCTCTGTTACCGGCGACACCATCGGCGACCCTTATAAGGACACAGCCGGACCTGCGGTTAACCCGCTGATCAAAATAATCAATATCGTCGCATTGATGATTGTTCCACTGCTATAAATATCAACAGAGGTGGATTTTACGAAACAGGGCGGAGTTTTCCGCCCTGTTTTTTCAGCCAGCAAGATAAAATCAGTTTACCTACCGGTATGCCTAAAGCCGCCCCATTTTCGGCAACTCCCCCACCAGCGGGGTCACGTATTCGATCCAGGCCTGTGTAACGTCATTGCCTGCCGCGTTGATGAATTCATCCTTCATCTCGGTCGCAACTTTTGCAACCGTCGAAAGCGGTGTGATAAAGCATTCGCTGGAATATGGGTTATTTCCCAGACGGCGGATGGCCACTGAACCAGGCTGCCCCGTATTAACCGCGTGGATAACTGCATAATCGCCAACGGCTCGTGCCTCCCTGGAATCGACCTCAGAAATAATGGTTGGGAAAGAGCGTTGCAGGTAACCAAAGGTATCCGCACGGACCCTGACTTTCTGTCCGGGGAAAGCTTCTTTAACAAGCGCCGCAAGGGTATCGCCCAGCGCGCCCGAACCTGAAAGCTGGATGTTGCCATGCGAATCACGCTCTCCGCTGGTGGATATTGGGTTGCCGTCCTTATCAGAAACACCTTCGGAAGCAGCAATCACGCAGCGGCCATATTTTGCCACGGCATCACGCACATCCTGCTTGAATTTTTCGGTATCGAAAACGCGCTCCGGCAAATAGATCAAATGCGGGCCATCGTCCTCAGCCTGGCGCGCCAGAGCGGATGCAGCAGTCAGAAACCCGGCACTGCGCCCCATCACTACGTTGACCTTGATGCCTTGTAACGCACGATTGTCGCGATCGTCACCCATGAAGGCCAGCGCCACAAAACGTGCTGCGGAGGCGTACCCGGGGCAGTGATCGGTAACTTTCAAATCGTTATCAATGGTTTTGGGGATATGCATAGTGCAAAAATCGTAATTTGCATCCTTGGCCATCTCGGCGATGATGTGAGCCGTCTCTGCAGAATCGTTACCCCCGATGTAGAAGAAATAACGCACATCGTTCTTCCTGAACACCTCGAACACTTTTTCGCATTCTGCCTTGCCAGGCTTGAGGCGTACCGAGCCAAGTGCAGCAGCTGGCGTCTTTGCTACCAACTCCAGCTGCTCAATGCTTTGCGTGGTCAAGTCGATAAAATCCTCTTTCATGATTCCTGCGATACCATGACGTGCGCCAAGAATACCCGTAATTTCTTTATACTTGCGCGCTGCCAGCACCGCTCCAACCAACGATTGATTTATGACTGCCGTTGGGCCGCCGGATTGGCCTATCACCATTTTTCCGCTAAGTTTGCCATGCGCTTCCATAAAACACCCCCAATAGTAAAGATAGCCTATTCTAAACCGAATACCGCTTAGCAGCTCTGTATAGCATCGCTTATAATCACGAATTATGTTGCACCGCTTACCTTAAGGAACAGTATGAGCTTGTTAAATGTTCGCCCCGGCGACAATCTCCCCTACGAATGCAACGTTATCGTAGAAATTCCCAAACACGCTGACCCGGTAAAATATGAAGTTGACAAAGACTCTGGCGTGCTTATCGTAGACCGATTTATCTCTTCGCTGATGCGCTATCCATGCAATTACGGTTTCATTCCTGAAACGATTGCGGATGATGGAGACCCCGTAGACGTGTTAGTGGTTACTCCTTTTCCTGTTGTGCACGGCGCAGTCATTCCTTGTCGCCCCGTTGGAATGCTGAGCATGGCGGATGATGGCGGAGGCGATGCCAAAATAATCGCTGTACCTACTGACAAACTGACTCCGCTTTATCATGACGTTCAATCATTCAAGGATCTGCCAAAGATCACACTGGAGCAGGTCAAACATTTTTTTGAGCTCTATAAAGCACTTGAACCCGGGAAGTGGGTAAAAATCAATGGGTGGGAGGGAGTAAGCGCTGCCCATGCGGAAATCGCAAACGGGATCGAACGGTACAAAAAATTATTCATTGACGGTTAATACTTTAAATTGACAGGAGCGAAAATGACAGCACAGATCATAGACGGCAAGGCAATAGCACAACAGGTGCGTGCAGAATGGAAAGCACACGCCGATGGCCTCAAGTCCCGAGGCATTACACCCGGCTTGGCGGTAATTATTGTTGGTGAAGACCCGGCTTCAAAGGTTTATGTTGCCAATAAAGTCAAAGCTTGTGCAGAGCTCGGCCTGTACTCGGAACATATCGCTCTCCCCGTAGACACGCAGGAAGCGACTCTTTTGGCAAAGATCGACGAACTGAACAAAAACCCGAAAATCCATGGCATCCTGGTTCAGCTGCCGGTTCCAAAACATATCGACAGCAGCAAGATTCTAGAAGCCATCAGCCCCGAAAAGGACGTGGATGGATTCCATCCGATGAATGTAGGTGCTTTGGCTACAGGAAACATGCGCTTTGCACCCTGCACACCATACGGAGTAATGAAGTTGCTTGAGAAATGTGGCGTAAATATCGAAGGCAAGAACGCCGTTGTGGTTGGGCGCAGCAATATCGTTGGAAAACCAATGGCGCTGCTGTTATTACAGGCCAATGCTACCGTTACAATCTGTACTTCAAAGACTGTGAATCTTGCTAAACACACACGTGATGCCGATATTCTTGTTGTTGCCATCGGTAAGGCAAAAATGATTAGCGGCGACATGATTAAACCCGGCGCAGCTGTAATTGACGTTGGAATGAACCGCATGGAAAACGGCAAACTGTGTGGTGATGTAGACTTCGATTCCGGGAAGGAAGTGGCCGGTTGGATCACTCCGGTACCTGGGGGCGTCGGTCCAATGACGATCACCATGCTTGTTGCAAACACCGTTCGCGCTGCAGAGCGCATATCCGGGTTAGATAAGTAGCCAAGCCCCGCATCAACTGCGTTCGCTTATATTTCAAGCTGCTGAGTAAAAAACGGATATATTTTCCACTGGGAGCTCCCGATACCCTGCCCCAGGACGCTTATCCAGCAGAATTTTTAAGGGCGCGAGCCCCCGGAAAAAACACAAGTTTTCGCAAGGAAAAGCGGCGTAAAGAATCTTAGCTATGCATCAGGTTAAGCTGCTTGGCGATAATGTCATGATTCAGCCAGAGCACCGGGCCAGCAGGATTCGATGTCTCATGGAATATCAGCGGACCGGTGCCTTCCAGCACAAGGGAGCTTAACAGGTCTGTAATCAGCGCCTTGCGGTCTTTATGCATGTGCGTGATCTCATCCGATGTGCCAATCATCAGTTCCGCCAGCTCCGCCGAGTTGTCCATCGGCCAAGCTTCAAAATTCCGGAATTTTTTCATGATACTGGTGGCATTGTAGTCGTCTATTTTTTGCAACAGGTCTTCCAGCGACACTCCGTCCTGTAGCAACTCGCGGCAAGCTTGCCACTGCGCCTCTGCCCAAGCGCCACCATTTTCCTTTTTCAGGGCCTTGAGCAACTTGAACAGTGAAAGTTCAACACCGACAAAAATGTCGGAAGAGTTGGTGCGAATTTCTGGGCAGTTGTAAACCGTCGCCTTGATTCCCTGCGCCCATGAGGCCTCGGCAATGCGTTCAAGACGCATCTTTGCTTTTCCCTGTGTATAAGTTGTATAAGTTTGCCACTGGTATTCACCGTCAAAAAGAATCTCCGTACCATGATATCCATACGCTGTGTAGCGAACCTGGCCACCAGTCTTTTCCATACGTGCCCTGATAGCTGCACTGCCATCGATGAGATGCTGGAATGTGTTTGCGGTAACCTCATCGAAGTTCATCAGGATAAGCTTGCCAAGATCGCTGTCGAGCAAAGCTCTGGAAGGCAAATAGCGGTCACCCTTGCCTTTATATATTCGATTTGCAATCGCCAGAAAGACCTTCACTTTAGGGATACCACCTGCCATGGTGTGTGCAAAGAAGACATTTTTGCCGTCGGCAATCATACCGTCGAGTTCTGCCATCACCTTGGCTACGGAGTCCTTGAAACGCTTTATGCCAACCTCACGGCATTTTTCGATGTGCTGCCAATCAAGCTTGTCTTCCTGCCAGCTTTTGAGAGTCATTTCTGCCAGCAAATCCGTAGGATTTGGTTCGCCTGCAGGGGCATCGAGATCAAAACCTGCCATAAGCGGTACGTTAATGATGCGCCCGCCTAGATTCGATTCTGCTAATACAAGTTCTTCTTCGGTCAACTTGCGCAACGCATTGTTTTCATCGCGCCTGCCAACAGTAATGCCGATTACTGTCATTCCAGCCTTTCGCGCCTCGCTAATCAACCCGTTGGCATAACCACGGCCAAAAAGCTCACCAAAAAGCATAAATACATCTCCCTTACGAAAAATGTTTGTTTTTGGAATATCACGTAGTGATGTTGGCACGATCATAAAAAATAGCTCCTGTCTGGCGAATAATTTTATATGCAATATGGAACGATAGCCGCTTCATGGGAAACATTAAAATCTCGATACATTCATTGCAAATATTACTCCAAATGGAATAAACTTGCGCCCGCATGGATAATCACGCAATGCTCATAATCTGGTAAGTGAAAGAATAGCTTTTCTATTGTATAAACCAAGCATATGCACTCAGATTTTCACTGTTGCCCCACAATTATCCTGGCAACATCCTGAAGCATACTCCGGTGTGCTAGGCACGCCTTAAAATGGTATTGATTAAAAGCGTCAAATTCGTGATGGATTTTAACAGGCTGCACCATTAACGAGCAATTATGTAACTCCCTTTTGTTTTATTTCTGGCGGACAAAATAGCTCTTCTGGGCGTCATAATAATTTTTCTGCTTTCCATTTCCTTTAACTCCAAGCAGCGCATTTCTAAAGGCTTGTGAAGAAAGTGTCGGACATGATTCTAACAAACCAAGTCTCAACGGGTGGTTGAAACAGGTTTGCCGGCTTGATCTGCCGGGACTTCACCCTTGTGTTGATCCCCGACAATTTGGAAAAATACTTCATCTCGTTTGATCATGCCCAACTCGCTTCGAGCATGCTCTTCGATCGCCTCAGTGCCCTGCTTTAAATCACGTACCTCAGCATCCAACAGCGTGTTGCGCATCCTTGTTTGATTATTTGCTTCTTGCTTGGCCTCTACTTGGAGGCTCAATTCCCAAACCTTAAGCCAACCGCCCTTGCCAAGCCAGAGTGGATATTGCAGCAATAACAAAAGGATAATCAGTATCAGAGTGACGGCACGCATTTGCTGGACCTCAAAATCCACTTTTCATCCTGATTGCGGCGTTAAAAAAACAATTAACCCATATTTATCATGTAGATAACGCATTAATCCTTCTTGGCATCAATCCGCAATACACGAGCGACTTTAAAAAATTAATATCCACAACTCATGCAGAGGCGAAATATCCGAATGCATTTTCATGATAATTGGTAATACGCATCGCGCCCGGGATAAGATGCGCTATCGCCTAAATCTTCCTCAATGCGCAGCAATTGATTGTATTTAGCCATGCGGTCGGATCGAGACAGGGATCCTGTCTTGATCTGCATCGTATTTGTGGCCACAGCAAGATCGGCAATGAACGAATCCTCCGTTTCGCCGGAGCGATGTGAAATCACTGCAGTGTATCCAGCGCGCTTGGCCATCTCGATCGCGGCAAATGTCTCGGTCAAAGTGCCGATCTGGTTAACCTTTATCAAAATGGCATTCGCAAGCCCTTGGCGAATGCCTTCACTCAATATCTTCGTGTTGGTTACAAATACGTCATCGCCCACCAGTTGAATTGACTTACCGAGGCGGGAGGTCAGTTTCTTCCAGCCTTCCCAATCATGTTCACTCATGCCATCTTCGATGGTAACAATCGGATACTTGTCCACCCAGGTCGCATACAGATCGATGATCTGGTCTGAACTGAGTTTCAAACCGTCCGCTTTCAGGTGGTACTGCCCGTCTTTGTAAAATTCAGATGCGGCAGCATCGATGCCTATTGCCACGTCTTCGCCGGGCACATATCCAGCCGCCTCAATGGCTTCTACTATGACCTTCAAAGCAGCCTCATTGGATCCTAGCGCGGGTGCAAACCCGCCTTCGTCACCGACCGTAGTGCCAAGGCCGCGTTGGTGCAGGATTTTTTTCAAGTGATGAAATATTTCAGCGCCGCATCGCAATGCCTCGCGAAAATTCTGGCAACCTACCGGGATAATCATGAATTCCTGGATGTCCGCTCCCCCGGAAGCATGCGCACCGCCATTAATGATATTCATCATTGGCACTGGCATTTCCATCCGCGCGGCACCGCCCAAGTAACGGTATAGCGGCAGCCCGCTTTCCTCCGCTGCCGCGCGCGCCACTGCCATGGATACCGCGAGAATCGCATTTGCGCCAAGACGCGACTTGTTTTCAGTGCCATCCAGTTCGATCATGGTTCTGTCTATGAAGGCCTGCTCTGCCGCGTCCAGGCCGATAATCGCCTCGGCTATCTCGGTATTCACATATTCGACTGCTCTCAGCACCCCCTTGCCAAGGTAGCGCTGCTTGTCATCATCACGCAGCTCCACCGCCTCCTTGGTGCCGGTAGATGCTCCGGAAGGTACGGCAGCACGCCCCATAACGCCGGATTCCAGTAATACATCAGCCTCTACGGTCGGGTTGCCGCGTGAATCCAGGATTTCACGGGCGATCACATCAACAATTGCGCTCATATTTATTTCCTTTTTCCGAATTTCTAAACGTTTTTCAAATCGAGAGTTTCTTCAATCAGCCCTTGCTGCTTGACCGCCATATCCAGCTCCATCAGCGTTTTCAGCAATGCCTTGAGGTGTCCGAGCGGGAAAGCATTCGGGCCATCCGACAGCGCCTGCGATGGATTGGGATGCGTTTCCATGAACAGACCGGATATCCCCGCTGCCACCGCCGCACGTGCCAGCACAGGGACAAATTCGCGCTGTCCTCCACTGACATTCCCCTGCCCCCCCGGCAATTGCACCGAGTGCGTTGCATCGAACACTACCGGGCAACCGGTACCGCGCATCACCGCCAGTGATCGCATGTCCGATACCAGATTGTTGTAGCCAAACGAAGCGCCTCGTTCACAAACCATGATGTTGTCCCGGCCACTGGCCTCGCGCGCCTTCTCCACCACGTTTTTCATATCCCAGGGAGATAAGAACTGGCCCTTTTTTAGGTTCACAGGACGGCCGCTACTTGCTACGGCCTGTATAAAATCGGTTTGTCGGCATAAAAATGCCGGGGTCTGCAATACATCAACAACAGAAGCAACCGGTTCGATTTCATCAATGCTATGCACGTCAGTAAGTACCGGCACACCCAGCTGCGCCTTAACATCAGCGAGAATGCTCAAACCGGCATCAATGCCAGAGCCGCGGAACGATTTACCGGAGCTTCGATTAGCCTTGTCATAGGAGGATTTATATATAAAGGGAAGATTCAATTCACGGCAGATTTCCTGAAGCTGTCCTGCAGTATCCATGGCCATCTGCCGGGATTCGATAACGCAAGGCCCGGCAATCAAAAACATCGGCCTTCCTATTCCAACATCAAAACCGCACAATTTCATAATTGAACGGCCTTAGGGCGGAAAAACACAAATTCTCCTTGAGCCGCAACAGCTTGAACAGCACTCATGGCATGGCCTTTTCTGATTTACTCATACGGTGACGTTGCAACGCCGCTTCGATAAAAGCTTTAAATAGCGGGTGCCCGCTGCGGGGAGTAGAAGTAAATTCAGGGTGAAACTGCACACCGACGAACCAGGGATGCATCGATTGGGGCAATTCCATTATCTCGGGCAAATCCTCTGAAGGTGTGCGGGCAGAAATGATCATTCCGGATTTTTCCAGTGCCGGGACATAGTGGTTATTGACTTCATAACGATGCCGATGCCGCTCGTTCACCTCGTCACCATAAATATCTTGCGCCTTCGTTCCAGGTTTTACCGGGCAGCGCTGAGAGCCAAGACGCATGGTTCCTCCAAGATCGGATTCGCTGTTGCGTTTTTCAATCTTTCCGTCACGGTCACACCATTCAGTAATCAATGCCACCACCGGGTGTTCGGTCTCAAGATTGAATTCGGTGCTGTTCGCATCGAGCATCCCCCCCACGTGCCTTGCAAACTCAATCACTGCAAGCTGCATTCCAAGGCAAATACCGAGGTAGGGAATTTTATTTTCACGTGCAAATCGAATAGCTGAAATTTTCCCTTCAGTGCCGCGTTTCCCGAATCCCCCAGGCACCAGTATCGCGTCAAAGCGCGCCAGCTCCGAAGTCCCGGAGGCTTCAATGGCTTCTGAATCAATATATTCGATATTCACCCTGGTTTCAGTATGTATGCCTGCATGCCGCAGCGCCTCAATCAAAGACTTGTATGATTCGGTCAGGTCAACATACTTTCCGACCATCCCGATGGTAACCTGATGGCGCGGGTTCTCCAGCGAAAGTACCAACTTCTCCCAAACAGACAGATCTGCTGGAGGCAAATCAAACTCAAGCTCTTCGCAAATAATGCGATCCAGATCTTGCTTATGCAGCATTTGCGGGATTTTATAGATGGTATCGACGTCCCACATTGAAATGACAGCATCCTCGCGAACATTGGCGAACAATGATATTTTCCCGCGTTCATCGTCTGGAATTGGCCTGTCAGCCCGGCAAAGCAATGCGGTTGGGAAGATACCGATTTCTCGCAGTTTTTGTACGCTATGCTGCGTCGGTTTGGTTTTCAATTCACCCGCAGTAGCAATAAAGGGGACCAGCGTAAGGTGCACATAGGCCACCTGATGGCGACGTTTTCGCAAGCCCATTTGCCTTGCAGCCTCGAGAAACGGAAGTGACTCAATATCACCGACTGTGCCGCCGATTTCAACAATCGCCACATCGGCATTGCCATCATGTGACGCTGCCGCCCCCCGCTCGACAAAGGCCTGAATCTCATTCGTGATGTGCGGAATCACTTGCACCGTCTTACCAAGATATTCGCCGCGCCGTTCCTTGCGAATTACGCTGTCGTAAATCTGCCCGGTGGTAAAGTTGTTCGATTTGCGCATTTTGGCGGAAACAAAACGCTCATAATGACCCAAATCCAGATCGGTTTCCGCGCCATCTTCAGTCACGAAAACTTCACCATGCTGAAAAGGGCTCATAGTACCGGGATCGACATTGATATAAGGGTCAAGTTTTAACATCGTCACCTTGAGCCCTCGTGATTCCAGGATTGCCCCAAGAGAAGCTGCAGCTATGCCTTTCCCAAGGGATGAAACGACTCCGCCAGTAATAAAAATGTACTTGGTCATGGAGCGCGATAATACCGCAAATCGGCTTGCCCTCAAAATTCAAGTAAAGGCATCACTTGCAGTTATTCAGTTTTCAGTCTGAACAGGGGTTTGTAAAAAAATTTGTGCATTCCTCACTGCAATGCGAACAAATTTTTGCAAATGGAAGAGCGCAGGTCAGAATCCCGCAAAAGCGGGAATCTTTCATGGATTCGGCAAGAAATTAATAGACCAACAGCGATTGCTGAACAGACATTGCACAAGCTGACATCAGTGCGCTTGGCATCAAACCGAGCACCAGAACAGTCAATCCGTTAACGCTTATCAGCACACCGGCCTCCGTTCCCATGGCTATTGGTGTGTGACTCTCAGGAGCATCAAAGTACATCAGTTTGACAATTCGCAGGTAGTAGAACGCACCAATGAGTGAAAACAATACTGCGACGACTGCAAGCCATACATAGCCAGCTTCTACCACAGCATTCAAAACGGAAAATTTCGCATAGAATCCGACAGTTGGCGGGACTCCAGCCATAGAGAACATCAATAAAAGCATCAAAAATGCTAGCCATGGGCTTCGCTGATTAAGCCCCTTGAAATCGTCAAGGGTATCAGCCTCGAAGCCTTCGCGCGACAGCAACATGATCATTCCAAAGGCACCCAGCGACATGATTACATAAACCACAGCATAAAACATCGAAGAGCCATAACCTTCGATACCGCCACTCAGGAATCCAAGCAACAGGAAGCCCATATGCGCAATTGTTGAGTAGGCAAGCATTCGCTTGAGGTTTGTCTGCGCAATGGCGGTTATATTTCCAAACGCCATTGAAGCTACGGCAAGAATGATCAGCATGCCAGACCAGTGCTGCATCAGCGGTTGCAGGCCTTCCACCAGGATACGTGCCACAAATGCGAACGCAGCCAGCTTGGGTGCTGAGCCGATCAGCATGGTCATCGCGGTAGGTGCGCCATGGTAGACATCCGGCACCCACATATGAAACGGAACAGCGCCAAGCTTGAATGCCAACCCAGATATTACAAATACCAGGCCAAACACCAACAAGGCATCGCTTGAAGCCTCGCCTGAATCGATCACGTTAGACACCACACCCAACTCAAGCGACCCTGTTGCGCCGTACAGCATGGACATGCCGTAAAGCAAAAGTCCGGATGCGAGCGCACCGAGAATGAAGTACTTCATTGCCGCCTCGGTTGCTACAGCAGAATCCCGCTGTAACGCGACCAACGCATACAAGCTCAGGGATAAGACTTCAAGCCCGAGGTAAAGCGTAAGGAAATGGTTAGCGGATATCATCACCATCATGCCCAGTGTTGCAAATAGGGTCAGCACCATAAATTCACCGCTGAACAACCCGCGTACTGTAAGGTAATGGCGCGAATACACCAGCATCATCCAAACAGCAAGATATGTCATCAGCTTCAAAACATCAGACATCAGGTCATCTACGAACATGTTATTGAACGCATAAACCACACCATCCTCGTGTGTTCCCACCGTGATTAGCGCACAGCCCAACAACGTTAGCTGTACGAGCACATAAGTAAGGATCCTGTCGCTTTGCCTGACCAGCAGATCTGCAATCAGGATAACGCACGCCATGACCAGCAGAAAAATTTCAGCGCCCGCAGGTATAATTTCAATTATCGAGTCCATATTCACCTCAAGTCAACTGCTTACAGCGGCAGCTTCGAACGCTCCACATGCACCAGCAGATCATTCACTGACGCGTGCATGATTTCGCTCAACGGTAACGGGTAAAGCCCCATACCTAGTACAGCAATAGCCAGAATCGCAAATATCAGCTTCTCGCGTGCGGTCAGGTCAGCGAGTTCGGCAACCTGTGAATTGGCCACCGAGCCGAAAATCACACGTTTGTACATCCACAATGTGTAAGCTGCACCGAAAACAAGTGTGGTCGCGGCAGCGAACGCGTACCAGAAATTAGCCTTTACCGCCCCCAGAATCACCATGAATTCGCCAACAAACCCGCTGGTGCCTGGCAAACCGCTATTAGCCATGGCAAACAGCATAAAAAATGCAGCAAAAACCGGCATAGTGTTGGCCACGCCTCCATAATCGGCAATCTTGCGCGAATGCATCCGGTCATACAACACGCCGATGCACAGGAATAGCGCCCCGGAAATGAAACCATGCGAAATCATCTGCAACAGCCCGCCTTCCATGCCGTACGCGTTAAATATGAAAAACCCAAGCGTTACGAACCCCATATGCGATATCGAAGAATAGGCAACCAGCTTTTTCATATCGCTTTGCGTCAACGCAACAAGTCCGATATAAACCACCGCAATCAATGACAAGGCAATTATCACTCCAGCCAGCTGATGGCTGGCATCCGGCACGATCGGCATCGAAAATCGCAGAAATCCGTATGCGCCAACTTTCAACATGATGGCAGCCAAAACCACCGACCCGCCAGTAGGCGCCTCAACGTGGGCATCCGGCAACCAGGTGTGCACCGGAAACATTGGCACTTTGACTGCAAAGGCGAAAAAGAACGCAATAAAGATCAGAATTTGCTCAGTCATCGGGATGGCGACCTTGTGGAAATCAAGAATCGCAAAGCTGCCATTGGACTGGTTGTAGAGATAGATCAACGCCACCAACATCAAGAGTGAACCAAGCAGCGTATAAAGAAAGAACTTGACCGCTGCGTATACCCGGTTCTGCCCGCCCCATATACCGATGATGAGGAACATCGGGATCAGCATGGCTTCCCAAAAGACATAAAACAATATGGAGTCCAGCGCCGCAAACACACCGATCATGATGCCGGACATGATCAGGAACGCAGCCATGTATTGCGCAACACGCTTTTCAATCACCTGCCAGCCCGCCAGCACAACCAGCGGGGTGAAAAACGCCGTGAGCAGGATGAACAGCACCGAAATCCCATCGACTCCGAGGTGATAATGTATGTTGAAGCGCGCTATCCAGTCGTGCAATTCAACAAATTGCATCTCAGAAGTCTCTGTAACGAAGCCTGTGTACAGGGGGATGGTCACCAGAAAACCGAGCGTCGATCCTACCAGCGCCAAGATACGCGCCAGTGGAGCGTTCTTGTCGTCGCCAGTAACCAGCACCATTATCCCGAAAACAATCGGTAGCCAGATTGCAACGCTAATTACGGGTAATCCGAAAATCATGCTGTTATTCCTTATTCAAATCACAGTTACTCGATCACACGTCACTCAAACCAGTTCCGCACTGTCAGCAGCATGAATACGCCGATAATCATGAAAAAGGCGTAATGATAGATATAGCCTGACTGGAGATGGCGCACCACTGCCGATGTCATGCCAATTAGTTTGGCCGAACCGTTCACCATTACCCCGTCAATCAATTTCACGTCACCAAACTTCCACAAAAAGCCGCTCACGCCCCTTGCACCACCTGCAAAGAACCAGTCATTGAATCGATCAAAGTAATACTTGTTATCGAGCAGGGTGTAGATAAACCGGAACTTCTGCTGAATCAACGCCGGTAGATCCGGTCGCTTCAGATAGAGGAACCACGAACTCAGCACGCCGGCGACTGCAAGCCAGAATGGCAGGGTCGTAAATGCATGCATTGCAAGGGAAAGGGGATGTTCAATCACTTCATGATGCACCAATGACGACAATACCGTCATGGAATGTTCTTCGGAAACAAAAATCGACCCATCAAAGAAATCCCTGTGCAGCAGGAATTCGAAGGAAAGATAACCGATGCCCACTGAAGGTATCGCCAGGAGAATCAACGGCAAGGTGACCACCCATTTCGTTTCGTGCGGTTTGTCGTCATGGCTGCCGTGCGCATGGTCATCATGTTCGTCACGCGGCATTTCGTGATAGCGCTCTTTGCCGTGAAAAACCAGAAAATACATACGGAATGAATAAAAGGCCGTAACGAATACACCTGCCACCACCGCAAAGTATGCGAAGCCAGAGCCCGGAAGATTCGATATCGAGACAGCCTCAATGATGCTTTCTTTCGAGAAAAAACCGGAAAGAAATGGCGTTCCGATCAGGGCCAACGAGCCGATCAGCGACGTGATCCATGTGATCGGCATGTATTTCCTCAGCCCCCCCATGTAACGGATGTCCTGATTATGGTGCAAGGCAATAATCACGCTACCGGCGGCAAGGAACAGCAGCGCCTTGAAAAAAGCATGGGTCATCAGGTGGAAAATCGCCACCGAGTAAGCCGATGCGCCAAGCGCGACGGTCATATATCCAAGTTGGGACAGCGTGGAATAGGCTACCACGCGTTTGATGTCGTTCTGGATTATGCCAAGGAAGCCCATGAACAGCGCGGTAATTGCACCGATGACCATGATGAAAGACAAGGCCGTTTCGGAAAGCTCGAACAGGGGCGACATCCGCGCTACCATGAAGATGCCCGCTGTCACCATGGTTGCCGCATGGATCAGCGCCGAAATCGGAGTCGGACCTTCCATCGAGTCCGGCAACCACACATGCAGGGGAAACTGGGCCGACTTGCCCATGGCGCCGATGAACAGGAGTATGCAGATCGCAGTCATCATGTTCCATGACACGCCGGGTATCGGCGCCACATCATTGGCGTGGCTCGCTGCAGTTGCAAACACCACATCATACTGCAGCGTTCCAAACACCATCAGCACCAGCGCGATGCCCAGCAGGAATCCGAAGTCACCGACACGGTTCACCAGAAAAGCCTTGAGGTTGGCGTAAATTGCCGATTCCTTCTTGAACCAGAAGCCAATCAGCAGGTAGGAAACCAGGCCTACCGCCTCCCAGCCAAAAAACAGTTGCATGAAGTTGTTGGCCATCACCAGCATGAGCATGGAAAAGGTAAACAGCGAGATGTAACTGAAGAAACGCTGGTATCCATCGTCCTCTTCCATGTAACCTATGGTATAGATATGAACCATCAATGAGACAAAAGTCACGACCAGCATCATCAATGCAGTCAGCCGGTCGATCAGGAATCCGACCTGAAAACTGGTTCCCCCGGAGGTCAACCAGGTGTAGATCGTACCGTTGAACACATTGCCCGCATGCACATCGTTAAAAATAACCACCGCGGCAACAAAAGAAACAACCATCAACGCAATAGTGATCCGGTGCGACCATGCGCGCCCCATACATCCGCCCAATAATCCTGCAATGATCGCGCCAACCAGGGGAGCCAATGGAACCAGCAGATACAGATTTTGCATGCTCATACCCATCATCCCTTCAGGCTGTCAAGATCATCAACATTGATGGTGTTCAAATTGCGGAACAGCACCACCAGGATCGCCAAGCCGATAGCTGCCTCTGCAGCGGCAACAGTCAGGATGAAAAATACGAAAATCTGCCCGGCAGTATCATCAAGGTAGTGGGAGAAAGCCACAAAGTTGGTATTCACTGCAAGCAACATCATTTCGATCGCCATCAGCAACACGATCAGGTTTTTGCGATTAAGAAATATGCCGACTACACCGATTGCGAAAAGCACGGCGCTCAATACAAGATAATGCGACAGTGTTAGCACGCTTCTCTCTCCCTCTTGTTAACTCTGCTGGTCATCTTTGCGCTCGGCTTTCATGGGCACAATCCGCAAACGATCCGATTTTTTCACCGCAACCTGTTCTGCAATCACCTGCGACTTGGAATCCTTCCGGCGGCGCAACGTCAATGCAATTGCAGCCACCATGGCCACCAGAAGCAATACTGCGGCGATCTCGAACGGGTACACATAATCGGTATAAATGAGCCGGCCCAGCTCCTTGGTATTACTGTAATCAGCCGCATGTTTGATGGCCGGCTTGCCTGCGGAAATCTCGGATGAGCCCAGCACCCAGATCATTTCAAATGCCATCAGTCCTGCCAATGCTGCCCCGAAAGGCAGCCAGCGCCAGAAACCTTCACGCAAACGCGCAATATTAATGTCCAGCATCATCACCACGAACAGGAACAGCACCATCACTGCACCTACATAGACCAGCACCAAAGTAATGGCGAGAAACTCCGCTTCCAGCAAAAGCCAGATACCCGCGCAACTGATGAACGTCAACACCAGAAACAGTACCGCATGCACCGGGTTGCGCGCAGTGATCACCCGCAAAGCTGCGAATATGGCTAGCGCGGCAAACAAATAAAACACGATGATTTCGAAATTCATCTGGCAGTCCTTTTATCGATACTTGGCATCCGCTGCACGATCCTTGGCGATTTGCTCTTCATGTTTGTCTCCCATCGCCAGCAGCATCGGCTTGGTGTAATACAGGTCTCCAGGCTTTTCGCCGTGATACTCGAATACGCGCGTCTCAACGATCGCATCCACCGGGCAGGACTCTTCACAAAAACCACAAAAAATGCATTTGGTCAGATCGATGTCGTACTGGGTGGTACGGCGAGTTCCGTCTTCGCGCTCAGCCACCTCGATCTTGATCGCCATCGCCGGGCAGATCGCTTCGCAAAGCTTGCAGCCGATGCACCGTTCTTCACCATTGGCATATCGACGCTGCGCGTGCAGCCCACGAAAGCGGAACCCTTGCGGCGTTTTCTCCTCTGGATATTGAACCGTGATCTTGCGCGCAAAGAAGTAACGCCCGGTCAGAGCCAAGCCCTTGAGCAGCTCGAACATCAGGAACGTTTTGAAAAATTTTGAGATTCTTTCCATAGTTGCTCCTCCGCTTACCAGACCCACAGCGGGGTTTGCATCCATACGGCGACCACAACCACCCAGATGATGGTAAGTGGAATGAACACCTTCCAGCCCAGCCGCATGAGCTGGTCGTAGCGGTAGCGCGGAAAGGTCGCGCGCAACCACAGGAACAGGAACAGGAAGAACGCAGCCTTGGCCAGCAACCAAATAGCGCTATCCGGCAGGAATGGCACCGGCGACAGCCACCCGCCCAGGAACATGATCGAAGTCAGGAAGGAGATCAGGATCATGTTGGCATATTCAGCCAGGAAGAACATTGCGAACGCCATACCGGAATACTCAACGTGGAATCCCGCGACGATCTCGGATTCACCTTCGGCCATGTCGAACGGGGCACGGTTGGTTTCCGCCACCCCGGAAATCAGGTAAACGAGAAACATCGGAAATAGCGGGATCCAGTACCAGTCCAGCAAACCATGACTGCCTTGCTGGCCACGTACGATGTCCCCCAGGTTCATGCTTTGCGACGCCATCAGCACGCAAACCAGCGCAAACCCCATGGCGATCTCATAGGAAACGATCTGCGCGGCAGAGCGCACCGCGCCAAGGAAGGCATACTTGGAATTGGATGCCCAGCCGGCGATGATAATTCCGTATACGGCCAACGAGGTCATCGCAAGTATGTACAGCAACCCGGCATTTATTTCTGTCAGCGCCATCCCTTCGCTGAAGGGCATTACCGCCCAGGCTGCCAGAGACGGTGCCAAGCCCAGAATCGGCGCCGCTATGAACAGGAACTTGTTCGCGCCAGTCGGAACAATTATTTCCTTGAACAGCAACTTTGCACCATCGGCAAGCGGTTGTATCAGGCCGTAAGGCCCGACACGATTGGGGCCGATACGGACCTGGATATAACCGATAACCTTGCGCTCAGCCAGCGTCAGATAGGCAACCGTAAGCATGATAGGTACCGCTATCGCCAGAATCTTCACTGCCGTCCAGATCGGCAGCCATGCCGGGCCAAGGAAGTCCTGCCCGAGCTGTTGCAAAGTTTGCAGCAATTCCATCATGCCCGTTCCCCAGTTATCGGTTCCACAGTAATCGTCCCAAACATCGCGCCCAGCTCTGCTGTAGCCGGATGACCCGCTGCTACGCGTGCAGTCCCAGCAGGCATGGAATCATCAGCCTGTGCCACCAGATTCACCGATGCACCGCCTTGGGATACTTTTACCTCACCGCCGGATTGAATGCCGCGTTTCTGCAATTCGCTGCCATGCATCGTCACGCAGGGCGTTGCAGCATCACGGGTTTTCTGCAAGGCGGGTGCGCGTCTCACCAGCGCGTCGGCAGAATATATCGGCACATCTGCAACCCGCTGCAAACCCGAAATCTTCGCTGGAACAACAGGCTGGATTGCAACACCCTCGACATGGTTGTTCAGCTTTTCGAACAGATTATGACCAGACAGCATTGCGTCACGCACTTCTTCGCTGGTGTCATACTCAAAACCCTGTATTTCAAGCAAGTTACCCAGCACACGCAGCACTTTCCAGGCTGGGCGCGCTTCGCCAAGCGGTTTAACCACACCCTTGAAACTTTGCGCAGCTCCTTCGGTGCTGACAAACGTTCCGGAAGTTTCGGTAAATGGTGCAATCGGCAAAAGCACATCTGCGTAACCGGTCGCATGATGTTTATAGGCAGACATTGCCACAACCATATCGGCAGAGCGCATCGCGTCCATCGCCATTTGCGGATCGTACATATCCAGCTCCGGCTCTACGTTAAGCAGCACATAGGCCTTGCGCGGCGAAGCTAGCATCTGTGCAGCATTCATGCCCTGCACAATATCCCTGGGGCGTCGCGACGAAACCCTTTTTTCAACGAAAAGCGGACCATTGCCATAGGGCACAGCCCCGGCCAGATAGCCGCCGATGCTGTTTGCCGCAGCCCCGAGATAACCGAATTTAGCCGAGCAAAGCGCGGCGATCTGTCCGGCCAGCAAATTAATCTGGACTGCCTGGGGATGCTGCTGAACAAAGTTGCCGAGTAACACGGCAATGCGTTCACCTTTTGCCAGGCTTTGAGCAATGGCACGTGCCTGTTCGGATACCTGAACTGCAGCGATAGCCTGCTGCACTTCGTCTGAAAGCGAAGCCGATTTTTCAGCCGCAAGCGCCTTCAATATCTGCGCCAGAACACTGGTGAATTCACTCGGCGCGACAATACTTTTGTTGGCTACTGGCATCAGGAGATCATCATCACTCGCGTGGACGATGTTAGCCTGCGCGCCCTGTTTGACCGCCTGGCGTATGCGCTGCGCCAGAAGCGGATGATCCTTTCTCACGAAGCTTCCGACAATCAATAAGCGATCCAGCGCGTTGATTTCATCGATGCGCATTCCCAGCCACGGGGCATTCACCTGCTTGCCATCCCCGCTGAAATCAGAACAACGCAGGCGGAAATCCACGTTTCCACTGCCCAAACCGCGTATAAGTTTCTGCAGCAAATAAAGCTCTTCAAGCGTGCTGTGTGGGGTTGCCAGTGCCGCGACCTGCTCAGCTCCATTCTCTTTGACCACGCAACGCAAGCCGTTCGCAACATATTCCAGCGCCACCGGCCACTCGACCTCCAGCCATTTCCCATCCTGCTTCAACATCGGCTTGGTGAGCCTTTCCGGCACATTCAGCCCTTCATAGCTGAACCTGTCCTTGTCGGAAATCCAGCATTCGTTGACCGCGTCGTTTTCGACGGGAGTCACACGCATCACCTTGTTGTTCTTCACATGGACCGCAAGATTCGAGCCCAACCCATCATGCGGGCTGACAGATTTCCGCCGTGACAGCTCCCAGCTGCGCGCTGTGTAGCGGAACGGCTTGCTGGTCAATGCGCCCACCGGACATAGATCGATCATATTGCCGGACAACTCGGAGTCTACCGAACTGTCCACAAAACTCATTATCTGCGCCTGCTCGCTGCGGAATGCCATACCCAGCTCCATCATGCCGGCAATTTCCTGCCCGAAGCGCACACAACGGGTACACTGGATACAGCGGCTCATTTCCCTGGTGGAAATCAGCGGCCCCACATCCTTGTGCATCACGACGCGCTTTTCCTCGTTGTAGCGCGAAGCCATCGCCCCATAACCCATCGCCACGTCCTGCAACTGGCATTCACCGCCCTGATCGCAAATCGGGCAATCCAGCGGATGGTTGATCAGCAAGAATTCCATTACCCCTTTTTGCGCCTTGACCGCCGTTTCCGAGTGGGTGTGCACCTTCATACCTTCGGCAACCGGAGTCGCGCAGGCGGGCAGCGGTTTGGGTGCTTTTTCAACCTCAACAAGACACATACGGCAATTGGCGGAAACGGACAGCTTCTTGTGGTAGCAGAAATGCGGGATATGAATACCCGCCTTATTCGCAGCTTCCATTACAGTTGAGCCGCGCTCCGTTTCGACTAGTTTGCCGTCAATTTCAACGTTGATCATTATTCACCTAACCCGTCAGCCTTACACCAAGCAACGCTTGTGTTCGATGTGATATTCAAATTCGGCACGAAAATGCCGCAGCATACCCTGTACCGGCCAGACAGCCGCCTCCCCCAATGCACAAATGGTACGGCCGGCGATGTTGTCACCGACGCTAAGCAGCAAATCCATGTCTTCCTTACGACCTTCACCATGCTCGATCCGATGCACGATGCGATACAACCAGCCGGTACCTTCACGGCATGGCGTACACTGTCCGCAGGATTCTTCGTGGTAAAAATAGGACAAGCGCTCCAGTGCACGCAC
>Ga0224495_10000296_pt1 | contig 40693 bp, 39 predicted proteins | sample SF_Jul11_sed_USG_FD_168128 | JGI IMG/M metagenome (GOLD analysis project Ga0224495, IMG submission 168128) | Sediment microbial communities from San Francisco Bay, California, United States - SF_Jul11_sed_USGS_4_1 | ecosystem: Environmental > Aquatic > Marine > Sediment | place: USA: California... | reverse complement strand
CGGAAATCTGGTCAGCTACCTTGTCCGGATGGCCCTCGGACACGGATTCGGATGTGAAAAAATATTCGCTCATGGCTCTCCGTTCGATCACTTCGTTAGTAAAAGGGCGCGCATTATAACAAAACCTCCGTACCTTTAGACTTTATGATTTCTTCCCTGATGGTTGGTTTATTCGAACTCCTTGCACGTTTACCCCTTCCGGTACTGCAGCGGCTCGGCGCATTGCTTGGCTGGATGACGTATCTGGTTTCCCCGCAGTATGCCGCGCGTATGCGTGAAAACCTGCAGAATGCCGGACTTGAAATTTCGGGCGACGGATTGCGCAAGCTGCTCCGCGCAAACATACGCGAAGCGGGCAAGGGTGTGCTGGAGCTGCCCTGGGTGTGGCGGCGCCCGATGGATGAGGTGGCTGACAGCGTCAAACAATGCCATGGATGGGAGCATGTCGAGGCGGCATATTCCAAGGGCAAGGGCGTGATCATATTGACGCCGCATATCGGTTGCTTCGAGGTTATAAGTCAGTACATTGCTTCGCGCTTTCAAATGACGTGCATGTATCGCCCTCCCCGCTGGAAATTTCTTGATATCCTGATGCACCAGGGGCGCGAGCGGGGGAAGATGAAACTGGTGCCAACCGATCTTGGCGGCGTGCGTCAATTGCTCAAAACGCTCAAGCGCGGTGATTTCATTGGCGTATTGCCCGACCAGGTTCCTGGCAATGGCGAAGGCGAGTGGACTTCGTTTTTCGGGCGACCCGCTTATACGATGACGTTGATTGGACGTTTGATGGAAGCCAGCGGTGCCCCTGTGGTGATGTGCCACAGCGAGCGCTTGGCCGATGGAGCGGGTTATGTATTGCACTTTACTCCGTTGGAGTTTGATGTGACACGTTCTATTGCACAACAAATAAACAGGGAGCTTGAAGCAGTGATACGCAGCCTTCCCGAACAATACCTGTGGAGTTATAACAGGTACAAAGTCCCGCGCGGTGTGCTGCCGCCGAATTTGACCAGAGAGCAGTGATGCTGGTGCGTCTTGGTGTATTCATATTGTGGCTGATTCATTTTCTGCCGTTTCGCGTAATCGTTGCGATAGGAAACAATCTCGGTTTTTTGCTCTATCTTTTGGCGGCTGAACGCCGCAGGGTTGGCACCATCAATTTGAAACTGTGTTTTCCAGAAATGAGCGATGAGGCTCGAAAAAAACTTTTGCGAGATCATTTCGGGATGTTTGGCCGGGGGCTTATCGAGCGCAGCATTCTGTGGTGGTCGAGCGCTGAACGCATATCCGGCCTTATACGTGTTGAAGGTGCGGAACATTTTGAAGCGATAAAAGGAAAGCCGGCAATCCTGCTGACGCCGCATTTTGTCGGCATGGACGCAGGCGGACAATGGATCGCCCAACATATCGACACGGTGTGCATGTATGCGAACCAGAAGAGCGCCTACCTGACCGAACTGCTGTTGAAGAAGCGCGCCCGCTTCCGCAACCAGTACCTATATTCAAGGCAGCAGGGGCTACGCCCCATCCTCAAGGGGATGCGCACAGGCATGCCGTTCATTTATCCGCCTGACCAGGACCAGGGTATCAGGGATGGCGCCTTTATTCCCTTCTTTGGAGTGCCCGCCGCGACGATGACTTCGGTGCCGCGTATCGCACAGATGACAGGCGCGAAAGTCCTGCCCAGCATTACGCGCGTGTTGCCGGGAGGAGCAGGGTATGTGCTGACTTTCTATCCGGCATGGGAAAGTTATCCGAGCGGGGATGATATCGTGGATGCGCGGCGTATGAATGAGTTCATCGAAGACCGCGTACGGGAAATGCCGGAACAATATTTTTGGCTGCACAAGCGTTTTAAGACCAGACCCGAAGGCGAAGAAAGGTTTTACTGATGAAATACCATGATCTGCGCGATTTTATTTCCCAATTGGAACATGTCGGCGAATTGAAGCGCGTGACAGCGCCGGTATCAACCCACTTGGAAATGACCGAGATCTGCGATCGCGTGCTGCGCTCTCATGGCCCGGCAGTGCTATTCGAGAATGTTACCGGGCATAGTATGCCTGTTTTGGCCAATTTGTTCGGGACGCCACGCCGAGTGGCTCTGGGCATGGGCGAAGAATCAACCGCCGCATTGCGTGAAGTGGGCAAACTGCTTGCCTATCTCAAGGAACCCGAACCGCCCAAAGGGTTGAAGGACGCATGGGACAAATGGCCGGTGTTGAAGCAAGTGCTGGCGATGTCACCCAAAATAATCTCATCCGCTCCCTGTCAGGAAATCGTTTGGCAGGGCGGCGAGGTGGATCTGGGCAAGCTGCCGATCCAGACCTGCTGGCCAGGCGACATCGCGCCGCTGATCACCTGGGGGTTGGTGGTTACCCGCGGGCCGCTCAAGGAGCGCCAGAATCTCGGAATCTACCGGCAACAAGTTATCGCTCCGAACAAAGTCATTATGCGCTGGCTGGCTCATCGTGGCGGCGCACTCGATTTCCGCGACCACTGCGCGAAGACTTCTGGACAACCCTTCCCTGTCGCAGTGGTGATCGGGGCAGATCCCGCCACCATTCTCGGTGCCGTTACGCCGGTTCCGGATAGCTTGAGCGAGTATCAGTTTGCGGGTTTGCTGCGCGGCAGCAAAACCGAGTTGGTCAAGTGCCTGGGCAGCGATCTGCTGGTGCCTGCTTCCGCCGAGATCGTGCTTGAAGGGGTGATTCACCCAGACGAAATGGCGATGGAAGGGCCGTTCGGCGACCACACCGGATACTACAACGAGCAGGAGAGATTCCCGGTATTCACGATCGAACGCATCACCATGCGCTCCAATTCTATCTATCATTCCACTTATACCGGCAAGCCGCCGGATGAACCGTCCATGCTTGGTGCCGCTCTAAACGAGGTATTTGTGCCGCTGCTGCAGAAGCAGTTTCCCGAGATCGCTGATTTTTATCTGCCGCCGGAAGGCTGCTCATATCGCATGGCTGTGGTGAGCATCAGGAAGCAATATGCCGGGCATGCCAAGCGCGTGATGTTCGGCATCTGGTCTTATCTGCGTCAGTTCATGTACACCAAGTTCATCATTGTCGTGGATGACGATATAGACATTCGTGACTGGAAAGAAGTGATCTGGGCGGTAACCACGCGTGTCGATCCGGTGCGGGATACCTTGCTGGCGGGCAATACGCCGATAGATTATCTGGATTTCGCCAGCCCGGTGTCCGGTCTGGGCGGCAAGATGGGTCTGGATGCGACGAACAAGTGGCCGGGCGAGACGCAACGTGCGTGGGGAACGCCTATAGTGATGGACGAGGCGGTGAAAATGCGCATCGATGAGATGTGGGGTGAGTTGGGGTTGTAGTTGTTGGGCAGGAGAAAGCCTGAGCAAGTCCACCTTGTAGTTGTAATGTTTGCTTAGAACTTGAAGACACCGCCTGCATGCATCATTTTTGCGGAAGAAGTGCCCGAGGCTGAATCGCCAACTTGATAGATATCAATACCAACGCGTATGCCTATCTCCTTGCTGATGTTGTATTGACCGCCGAAACCTGCGTTCACACCAGTGTTCGTAATGTCGGTAGTAACCCCAAAAACCGTATCTCTCAAAGTACTATTGGATATACCCAGCTTGCCGTATAGCGAAAATTCCTGACTGAATGGATAGGAGCCTACTCCGCTTAAGCCGAAGGAGCTTCCTTTTATGGTTTCAGGAGGGAAAGCTGGGCTATCAAAACCACCCAAGTTGTTATATTCAGCTTCAACCGCAAAATTCTCGCTGAAAGCATATCCGCCCAAGAATCCAAATCCCATTTGGCTGTTATTAGTCACGTTGCTGTAACCATAATTAACAATGCCTAGCTTGACGCCAACATACATTTCAGTTGCAACAGCAGGATCAGTAACAGCAATTGACAGCAGTAAAGCGGTAGCTAGTTTCTTCATCATTTATCCCCTGAGTTTGTATGCAAATTATGCTAATTGCTTGCATTCCGTTCGAAGCAACACGAACAGTGTACTATATATTCATTATGAACTAATCACGCGTTTTTGTGCGTGGCAGCGCCGGTATCGACCCATCTGGAAATAACCAAGATCTGCGATCGTGTGCTGCGTTCTCATGGCCCGGCGAGACGCAACGTGCTTGGGGAGCGCCTATAGTGATGGACGAGGCGGTGAAGATGCGCATCGATGAGATGTGGGGTGAGTTGGGGTTGTAGTTGTTGGGCAGGAAAAAATGACTGCCCAAATACGGCATATCGGCTTTGTGTATGATTAGAACCTTACGATGCCACCTATGTACAACATGCTGGCGGAGGAAAGGTTCGAGGTGTTGGAAAAGTCCTTGTGACTCACAGGATAACCATCCAGGCCAAATCGAATGCCAGCAGCTTCACCGACGTTGAATTGACCGCCAAGCCCGATCGACAGGCCAGTGTAATTACCTGTTCTATTGGGACCGGTAAAGCCCGGCTGGGGGGAATCTTCCAATGAACTGGAAACGATGCCCATCTTTCCGAACAGGGAGAATTCCCGATTTAAAGGCAAAAGACCCACTCCGCTAAACCCAAATGATTTACCTGTAATGGTTGAGCCATAGAAATTATCATCAAATCCACCCAGTCGATTGAATTCGGCTTCTACAGCAAAATAATCGCTGACGAAGTATCCACCCAACAAGCCATATCCGGCCTGACTGTTGTTTGATGCGTAACTGAAATCATAATTAACGCTGCCAAATTTGGCGCCAAGGTAAAAGCCGGTATCTGCTGCCAAAGCCGTGGTAGTTACAAAAGCGGACAATAGTGCGGCAACAACAGTTATCTTCATAATCTAACCCTCAATTCAAATTGTCGACTCGTGAAATTTGCCAGAAACACCACGCACTTTATCCATCACCTACGAGCCAGTCAATCTTGAAGCACTTAGAACGCAGTAATAATTACAGATCAATACTGATACTTATGTTCATCAGCAGATACAACATTTTCTGGCTGTAATTGATTGACGATTGGATTCAGTGTAAGGCGAATTGGGATTGCGGATCTGCAAGCAACAAAAAAGCCGGGATTGGCCCGGCTTTTTCGGCATCAAGTTTAATTAGAACTTGAACACGGCGCCTACGCTCGTTACCTTTTGGTCAACACTAGTAGGTGAGCCTACTTTGTATACGTCGTAACCAACACGAATTCCTATCTGTTTATCAACGTTGAATTGGCCGCCAAAGCCATAAGTCAAATCGCTTTTGCTTTCTGAAGGAAACGCAGTAAGTTCCAGCGTTGTAGATGCAAAACCCAACTTGGCGAACACAGAAAATTGTTCATTAATCGGGTATGAGCCTACACCGCTTATACTAAAAGCACTGCTCTTGTAGGTGAATCCAAAGCCTATATCTTTGCTGCCAAAGTTGGTGTAGGCAACTTCTGCTGCAACATTTTCATTAAATGTGTAACCACCCAGCAAACTGAATGAAGTGGTAGTGCTGAAGCCTGTGCTATCGATTTTAGCTGAACCAACATTTATACCTGCGTAGAAAGGTGTATCGGCTGCAAATGCATTCGTAGCAACGAAAGCGGACAGCAGAATCGCAATAGCAATCTTCTTCATAATTTACTCCCCTAAGTAATTTTTCAAATTTAGTGTTGCCTACAACATGCAAGCAACGGCAAGTACGTTACACCTACACGAGAATTCGTCAACGCAAACACTGAAAGCCGTTGTAAAAAAACCACAGCCTGCTCGCAAATGATAGTTATTCTCTCGGCATGCTTGCGTTAACTGTATTCAAGTGGCAACGAAAGGGGATAGAGAAGGGCAGTATATAGTCCACTCCCGCTATCGTGCGCTCGGCTCAGAATCTGTATATGCCTGCAACACTTACTACATCCGCATTGAATACGACTTGATTGCCCAACATATAGCGATCCCAGGAAAATCTGAAACTGGTTGACGGGCTGGTATTGTATCGGAGTCCAAAACCATGGGTAAAAGAAGAATTGTATTGCACCTGGCCGGGGATTTTCCATGCAGTGCTGGCGTAGCTAATTTTTGCATACAGCGAGAACGGATCGTCACCCGGATAAAAGAATAATGCGCTGACATCCGCAGCTGTAGCTTTGACACCGCCAAAACTGCCCAAGTCCATATATTCTGCTTCGACTCCGAATTCGGGATTTACCTTGTAGCCGCCGTACAGGCCAAGGGCGGTAGGAGTGTTGGTTACGCCTGTGATGCTGTGCCTGGATTTCCCTATCTTGACGCCGGCATACATGTCCCCTGCTTCAACAGGGGTGGCGATAAATGCTGCAAGCAATGCGGCAAGCGCAGTTTTTTTCATAAGTGATTTCCAGGATTGTCTTCAGTACAGATTAGGTTCGGTCAGCCAACTTATTCCATCTCATGCATCCCATTTGGCACAGTGATGTGATTCAAGTGCCCATTATAAGTCGTTTTGAAATCCAAAAATCGATTGCGCAAAATTGACGTAAAGAAGTTAGGTGCGATTCATGAATTGACGAGTAAGCGTTGCTGCTGCCAAGTGAGTGCTGCACTCGACGCTACTGATCTGATCAAAAGCAAATACTCCGTATCCTGGATCGAACTCGGTCGTTCCGAGCTGGGCGCAAGTCGTCATGTGCCCTATATCGCTTCATAAAAAAGCGGCTCTGCTATGCGCCCTATCCCATTCCGACCTTAACAGTCATCACAAAACACTTTAGCTTAGTAATGTAATTTGTTATTTTTTAACCAAATTTGGTTTTCTTTAACTTCCGGCGCTAACCCATTGTCCTGTAAAGAAAAAACCTGTTTTTATCGCTTGACCATAGTATTTTTATCAAATATAGTGGGCGCAAGTGGTAAAAAGTGGGTAAAAGTGGGAGTCAGGAATGTTTCAGGGAGCGGCACAACTCAGTCTGGATAGCAAGGGCAGGCTTGCGATACCAGCGCGGTATCGCGACATTTTACTCGCGCATTGCGCCGGTAGCTTGGTGGTGACAGCTGATGCAGATGGTTGTCTGCTGGTCTATCCGCAACCCGAATGGCAACCGATTCGCGAGAAGTTGCTCAAACTCTCTGCACTTAATCCAAAGATACGCGCCTTGCAGCGTCGCCTGATCGGTTATGCCGAAGACGTGCTGATGGATGGAGCCGGGCGCGTTCTGATCTCCCCGACCCTGCGTAACTATGCCTTGCTGGAAAAACGGGTAATGCTGGTCGGTCAGGGCAACAAATTCGAATTGTGGGACGAAACTAAGTGGCAGTCGCAGCAGGAGGTCGGCCTGTCGTTCATGAATGGTGAGTTGCCGCCCGAACTGGAAGGCTTCTCCTTGTAAGAACCTCCGCTGAACGTGGCAAGAAAAGCTGAGGCAAAACAAAAAAATGGCTAAGAACCGGAGTTTATAAATGGTAAATGAGGATTCTGAGCCATTTATTTACGCAGCTTCAGAAAGCGCAGTAGCTACGCGGGGCTTTTTGTGAGTGAGGACTCGGCCCATACCACAGTACTGTTGGATGAAGCTGTTGATGCACTCGCGATCAAGCCGGATGGCATCTATGTGGACTGCACCTTTGGTCGCGGCGGCCACAGCAAGCTCATCCTGGATCGGTTGGGCGGTAACGGGAAACTGATCGCGCTGGACAAAGATCCGGCTGCGATTGCGGTCGGCAAGCAATGGCGCGATAGCCGGTTTCGGATTGTGCACAGCAGCTTTGCCGAGTTGGAGAAGGTTCTGGGCAAGCAGGGCGTGGAAATGGTGGACGGCATTTTGCTGGATCTGGGTGTGTCGTCGCCGCAGTTGGACGACTCGGAGCGAGGTTTCAGTTTTCGCTTTGATGCACCGCTGGATATGCGCATGGATGTCAGCAGCGGTATTACCGCAGCGCAATGGCTGGCAAAGGTGGACGAGGATTTACTGGGGGAGGTAATACATGATTACGGCGAAGAACGGTTTGCTAAGCAGATTGCAAGATCGATTGTTGCGGCGCGCGCAATTAAGCCCATCGATACAACGCGGCAACTCGCCGAACTGGTTGGCAAGGCGGTACGGACCCGTGAGCCAGGGCAGAATCCGGCGACACGCACATTTCAAGCTATACGGATTTATCTCAACCAGGAACTCGAAGAGCTTGCGCGGGTGCTGCCAGGCTGCGTGAAGCTCATGAAATGCGGCGGCCGCCTGGTGGTGATCAGCTTTCATTCTCTGGAAGACAGGATCGTGAAGCACTTCATGCGCGACATGGCGGAAGGCGACAAGTTGCCGCGCGATGTTCCGGTACGAGCCAGCGAAATTCCACGGGGCAAGCTGAAATTGATCGGCAAGGCGGTGCGCGCCGGAGCGGCAGAATTGAAAGACAATCCGCGAGCGCGTAGCGCGGTGATGCGTGTTGCGGAGCGCAGTGATGCTGCGTAGCGGTAATGGGCTGAATGCCTTGTTACTGGTAGCTGTGGTGATGTGTGCGTCAAGCGTGGTTACATCGCAGCACAAGGCACGCAAGTTGTATATAGAGTTGCAGAAAGAAAAAGAATATGCACAGCAGATGGAAGTCGAGTGGGGGCAGTTGCAGCTGGAGCAAAGCACTTGGGCAACTCTGGCTCGAGTTGAAAAGGTCGCAACGCAGCAACTGAAGATGCAATTGCCCAGGAAAGGGCAGGTTCGATTTGTAAAGCTGAATCAGCCTGCGTACCCAAAAAACGGTAAATGAACAAGGCGATAGACATAGCTTGAATGAGTAACAACGGAGAGCAGCCAACGAAATGAATTACGCGGCAAGCGCACAAAGGGACGCAACGGCGATATTGCCGGGATGGCGCGCCACTGTTCTATTCGTGTTGATGCTGTCCGGATTGACCGGATTGCTCGGCCGAGGTATTTATTTGCAGGGTATACATGACGATTTTTTGCAGAAGAAAGGCGACGCGCGTTATAGCCGGGTGATTGAAGTCAGTGCGCACCGTGGAATGATCTCCGACCGTAATGGAGAACCGCTGGCGGTGAGCACACCTGTAGAGTCGATTTGGGCAAGCCCTTCGGATGTGGCGGCAGACCGGCAACAAATAAAGAAATTGGCGCAAGTCCTCGATATGGACGTGAATGAGCTCAAGGGTCGTCTGTTCGATACTTCTCGCGATTTCGTCTACCTGAAGAGACAGCTGCCCCCCGACCAGGTCGAGAAGGTAGTGGGCCTGAATATCCCCGGGATTATGCTGCAGCGCGAATATCGCCGTTATTATCCGGCAGGCGAGGAAGCCGCTCAAACGCTGGGCTTTACCGGGCAGGATGATATCGGGCAAGAAGGCCTGGAACTGGCCCTGCAGGAACAGCTTGCCGGCAAGCCGGGCAGCCAGCGCGTCATCAAGGACAGGCGCGGCCACATCGTGGAGGATGCGGGCAGTCTTCATGTGTCAAAACCGGGTAGTGATATAGTTCTTAGCCTGGACAGCAATGTCCAACATCTTGCCTATCGAGAGCTGAAATATGCCGTCATACAACATAGAGCCAAATCCGGTTCGATAGTAGTACTGGATGCTCGCAGCGGTGAAGTACTGGCTCTGGCCAATTATCCCGGCTACAACCCCAACAGCCGCAACAATGTCAGCAGCAAAAGTATGCGGAACCGGGCAGTAACTGATCTGTTCGAGCCGGGTTCCACGATGAAGCCGTTTGCCGTGGCAACGGCAATAGAGACTGGCAAAGTGCGTCCGAACACGCTGATCAACACAGAGAATGGTGTGTTTACTGTGAACAACAGAAAAATTCACGACCAACATCCTGCTGCGATGATGACGGTTTCGCAGATCATACAAAGATCCAGCAACGTTGGCGCGGCCAAAGTGGCCTTGTCCCTCAAACCTGAAGCGCTCTGGCAGGGTCTTTCGGAAAGCGGCTTCGGCGCCCAGACGGGAAGCAATTTTCCCGGTGAGGCCGAGGGAAAATTGCGCGACCCGAAAACCTGGCGCCGCATCGAGCAGGCCACCATATCCTATGGGCATGGCATTTCGGTCAGCCTGTTGCAGCTTGCTCGTGCCTACACCGTCTTCGCCAACCACGGAGAGTTAAAACCGATATCGCTGCTCAAGCTTGATGGGCCGGTCGCAGGTAAGCAAGTGTTTTCCGAACACACCATCCGTGCGTTGACAAGCATGCTCGAGACGGTAACCCACCCTGGGGGTACTGCACCTTTGGCGCAGGTTTCCGGATATCGTGTGGCGGGTAAGACCGGAACCGCACACAAGCTCGAGGACGGGCGATATGTGAATCGTTATGTCGCTTCGTTCGTGGGTTTTGCGCCGGTATCAAATCCGCGGCTGGTGGTGGCGGTGATGATAGATGAGCCGGGCAACGAAGAATACTTCGGGGGTTTGGTAGCAGCGCCTGTTTTCAGCAAAGTGACAGGTGCGGCACTGCATTCGCTAAATGTGCCGAATGATGCGCCGCTGGATAATGTCATTTTGTCTCCAAAGGATGTCATCAAGGAGGAGGTGTGATGTTTCCTCTTGAACAATTGGAAAAGTTGAAAGTACCCATCACACGCCTGGTGACCGACAGTCGCGCCGTGCAGCGCGGAGATACATTCGTCGCATGTCCGGGCGACAAAACAGACGGAAGACATTTCATATCGGATGCTATTGAGAGGGGCGCCAATGCGGTGATCTGGGAGTCAGGTCATTTCGTATGGAATGATGCGTGGAAAATACCCAATCTCGGTGTGTCGGATTTGCGACACAGGACAGGGTGGCTGGCCGATGCGATAAATGGTTCACCTTCGGAAAAGCTATGGATGGTGGGTATCACCGGCACCAACGGCAAGACTTCGACGTGCCATTGGGTTGCACAAGCCCTGAGTGACAATTCAAGAAAATGCGCAATGATCGGGACTTTGGGCAATGGTTTTGCGGGCAAGCTCGAAGCCGGTACCAATACCACTCCTGATGCCGCAAGTGTGCATGGTCTGCTTGCAGATTATTTGCGCAATGGCGCGCTAGCCGTTGCGATGGAAGTGTCCTCGCATGCGCTTGCACAGGGCAGGGTGAATGGCGTGAACTTCGATGTAGCCCTGCACACCAATCTGAGCCGAGATCATCTCGATTATCACGGTGATATGGAAAGCTATGCGGCAAGCAAACGCAAACTGTTCGAGTGGGACCGCTTGAAATATGCAGTGCTGAATCTTGATGATGAATTTGGCGCGAAGTTGGCTGAACAGTTGGGTGATAAGTCTGTCGAGGTGATTGGTTATGGCATGAGCGATGACTCATTGCGGGTCGCCGGACAACTGGGCATCCGCATGGTGTATGGACGCCTGGCAGAAATGAGCGGGCACGGACTGCAGCTTGACGCTCATACCAGCTGGGGTGGAGCGCAGTTGAAAAGTACTTTGATCGGGCGCTTTAACGCTGCGAACCTGCTGGGCACGCTTGCAGTGCTGTTGGTAAGCGGGGTGGGTTTGAGCGATGCGGTTCAGTCGCTGGGCAAAGCTCAGGCCGTGGCAGGACGCATGCAGCGTCTCGGCACTGCCAGGCAGCCAACTGTGGTCGTGGACTATGCGCACACTCCGGACGCACTGGAAAAAGTGCTGCTGGCACTTCGTGAAGCCAGCGCGGCGGAGGGTAGCAAGCTTATTTGCGTTTTTGGCTGCGGCGGCGATCGCGATCGTGGCAAGCGCACAATGATGGGAAGAATCGCGGAAAGATTTTCAGACTGGTGCATCGTCACTTCGGATAATCCCCGCAACGAAAATCCTCAGGAAATCATTGCTGAGATTGTCGGTGGCATGAGCAGCGATAACCACGAAATTATCGTGGAGCGCGCTGTGGCAATCCAGCATGCAATCAGCCTCGCGCAACAAATCGATATGGTGCTGATCGCGGGCAAGGGGCACGAGGAATACCAGGAAGTCAAAGGAATCAAGCATCCGTTCAGTGATGCAAGGGTGGCGGAACAGGCCCTGAAGGACAGCCACACGTGGGTGCGCACATGATGATGTTGTCTCAAGCTGCGAGGATCCTGAATTGCCGGCTGCTCGGAGCGGATGTTCAGTTCACTTCGGTGTCAAGCGACAGCCGGAAACTGTTCCAGGGCGATCTATTCATTGCGCTGCGCGGCGAACACTTTGACGGCTATGAATTCATCGAGCAGGCTGCAAAGAGCGGTGCTGTCGCGGCTATGGTCAATGCGAACAGCATTGAAGGGCAAGAGAGTGCAAGTAAGAAGCAAGCTGACAATATTATTCCGCTATTGGCCGTAGAAGATACTCGCGTTGCTTTGGGGAAGCTTGCAGCCCACTGGCGCAAACAATTCGATATACCGCTGATCGCGATCACCGGCAGCAATGGCAAGACCACAGTGAAGGAAATGCTCTCATGTATCCTTGGTGTAGCGGCCGGCAACAAGGCTTTGGTTCTTGCGACAGTGGGAAATCTCAACAATGACATCGGTTTGCCGCTGACACTTCTAAAGATAGGGCGTCAGCATCGCTATGCGGTGGTCGAAATGGGCATGAACCATCCCGGAGAAATCGACTACCTGACTAGTATCGCCTGCCCAGATATTGCGCTGGTTAACAACGCCAGTACCGCGCATCTGGAAGGCTTGGGTTCGGTAGAGGCGGTAGCTAGGGCTAAGGGGGAGATCTTTGCCGGATTGCGGGCCAGCGGCACCGCGATCATCAACGCAGATGATCGATCTGCGCCGCTGTGGAGAACCCTCGTCGGTGCACACCCGTTACTCGAATTTGGTCTGGGGCAGCAAGCAGATGTGTCGGGCAAATGGCATCCGAAAGGGTTTGGTTTGCAGATCGAGGTGCGGACACCGCAGGGAAGCTTTACCACAGATATGCAAGTTCCAGGCGAGCACAACGCATGCAATGCTTTGGCAGCGACCGCTGCCGCAATAAGTTTGAACATCCCGCTGGAAACTATCGCGACCGGTCTGGAAAGATTCGGCGGTGTGGCCGGCCGTCTACAACGCAAGCCGGCCAGGCATGGAGCAGCACTAATCGATGACACTTACAACGCCAACCCTGCATCGCTGAGTGCAGCTATTGGGGTGTTGGCAATGGCCAGGGGAAAAAGAGTACTTGTACTTGGCGACATGGGCGAGTTGGGCGAGAAAGCCGCATCTTTTCATGCGGAAACAGGAATTGAGGCGCGTGAGGCCGGCATCGAAATGTTATTTGCTCTCGGAGCATTGACTGTTAATACGACAAGAGAGTTCGGCGGCGGCGGGCGGCACTTTGAAAATATCGAAGATTTGCAGGATGCGCTGGATAAGGAGTTGGATAGCAACACTACGATTCTTGTGAAAGGCTCGCGCTTCATGAGGATGGAACGCGTGGTTGAATTCCTGGAAGAAGGAAAACTCGGAGATACGAAACGACTCCAGGAGAAATCATGCTCTTAGCGCTCGCGCAATGGTTGGCCCAGGACGTCAGGTTCTTCAGCGTGTTCAATTACATCACGCTGCGCACCGTATTCGCGGCCATGACTGCGCTGGGGATATCGTTCTTGGTCGGGCCGAAAATGATTCGCAAACTGACCACCTACAAGATCGGTCAATCGGTGCGCAGCGACGGACCGCAAACGCATTTGGTAAAAGCAGGCACACCAACCATGGGCGGTGCGTTGATTCTGATTTCGATAGCGATCACTACCTTGCTGTGGGGGGACTTGCGAAATCAATATGTATGGGTGGCGCTGCTCGCCACGCTGGGTTTTGGCGTGATCGGTTGGGTTGACGACTACCGGAAGGTTGTACATCGCAACCCCAAGGGTTTGTCGGCCAAAGCCAAAATGTTCTGGCAATCCATCATCGCGCTGGCTATCGGTTTCTATTTGTGGAGCAGCGCCAGCCTCCCTGCACATACCGAACTCATCGTGCCGTTCCTGAAGTTCCTGGTGTTCCCTCTTCCCGCAGTTCTGTTCATCACGCTGACCTACTTTGTTATTGTCGGCAGCAGCAATGCGGTGAACCTGACCGATGGATTGGACGGGTTGGCAATCATGCCTACCGTCCTGGTGAGCGGTGCGTTGGCGTTGTTCGCATATGTGGCGGGAAATGCGGTGTTCTCGAAATATCTCGGTATTCCCTACATACCCGGTGCAGGTGAACTCGCGGTGTTCTGCGGGGCAATTTCCGGTGCAGGTCTGGCTTTTTTGTGGTTCAACGCTTATCCGGCTGAGGTATTCATGGGTGACGTCGGCGCCCTTGCACTTGGGGCGGCAATCGGCACGGTGGCGGTGATCGTGCGCCAGGAACTGGTGTTATTGATCATGGGCGGGGTTTTCGTGGTCGAGGCGGTCTCGGTGATGATCCAGGTGGCCTCGTACAAGCTGACAGGAAAGCGCGTGTTCCGTATGGCGCCGCTGCATCACCATTATGAATTGAAGGGTTGGAAAGAAACACAGGTGGTAGTGCGTTTCTGGATCATAACGATATTGCTGGTGTTGCTGGGTCTGGCGACCCTCAAACTGAGATGAACATGGATAAGCAAACGAAGAAACGCGGCACGCAAGCGTTGGGGGAGACTCATGTGAGCGCAGCGAACGTTATGGTGACACCAAACGCCCAAGTGCGTTTCTGGATCATAACGATATTGCTGGTGTTGCTGGGTCTGGCGACCCTGAAGTTGAGATGAACGCGCAAACAACTGGGAGGTTCATATGAGCACAACCAAAGTAGTTGCGAAACCCAAAGATATTGCCGGGTCTGGGGAATCTCAAGCCGAGGTGACCCAGCATCAAAACAAATCGGTGCTAGTGTTGGGCCTGGGTGAAACCGGTTTGTCCATGGTGCGCTGGCTTAGCGCCCAAAGGGCGCAATTGCGCGTGGCTGACAGCCGCAGCGCACCTCCGGGTTTGGCCGAGATCGGACAGTACGTTGCCGCCGGACAGATCTACTGCGGGAATTTCAACGATGCGTTGTTTGACGGCATCGAATTGATCGCCATCAGTCCGGGAGTGCCGTTGCGCGATCCTGCAGTTGCAAGAGCAGTAGCCCGTGGTATCGAGGTGGTGGGAGACATCGAGTTGTTTGCGCAATCCCTGCCTAAGGACAACCGGCCGCACATTCTCGCTATCACCGGTGCGAACGGCAAGACCACAGTCACCAGCATGGTTGAGCACCTATGCAAGGCTGCCGGAAAGGATGCGGTAGCTGCAGGCAACATCTCGCCTGCGGTGCTTGACGTGGTACTGGAGCGTGGCGTGAACCAGCCCGAGGTATGGGTTCTTGAACTCTCAAGCTTCCAACTGGAAACAACCAATAGCCTGAATGCTGATGCGGCAACGGTGTTGAATATCAGCGAGGACCATCTCGATCGTTATGCGGATATGGATGAATACATAACCGCCAAGGCAAGAATTTTTTCCGGTTGCAGTGTGCAGGTCTTGAACCGCGATGATGAGCGCAGCATGAACATGGCACGACAGGACTGCAAGATCATCACATTCGGCCTGAATGCCCCGGAAACTGATAGTGATTTCGGCATAGAGCGCATGGATGGAGAAGTCTGGCTGATGCAAGGCAGGCAGCGCTTGCTCAAGGCCAGCGAATTGCAGTTGATCGGCATGCATAACGTTGCAAATGCGCTGGCTGCGCTGGCTCTGAGCCGTGCAATAGATTTTCCGATGCCTGTGCTGCTTGATGCTTTGCGCAGTTTCAAGGGTCTGCCTCATCGCGTCGAGCGCGTGGCAGAGTTCAATGGCATCGCATACTACGATGATTCCAAGGGCACCAATGTCGGTGCGACCATCGCGGCACTCCAAGGATTGGGATGCAAGGCGGTATTGATAGCAGGCGGAGAAGGTAAGGGCCAGGATTTTGCACCACTTCACCCGGTGGTGGCAGAACACGCACGTGCGGTGGTGCTGATCGGAAAAGACGCACCGCTGATAGCGTCTGCTCTCAACGGTTCCGGTGTTGATGTACTGCATGCAGTGGATATGAATGACGCTGTGCAACTGGCATCCCGGTTGGCGCAAAGCGGGGATGCAGTATTGCTGTCGCCTGCCTGTGCCAGTTTCGATATGTTCCGCAATTACGAGCATCGTGCCGAAGTGTATGTCGAGGCCGTGCACAGACTGACCAGGGAGAAAACGTGGTCACATTAATACATCCACGCCATTCAGCTCCAGCGAGGGGCCGCTTTGCCGGCGACTTGTATCCAGTCCAGCGTCGGGCAAGGTCGTCACCGTCGACGGAACACCGTAGATTTCATCTCCATCATTCCACAGCACCCGCAAAGGGTGCGCCGTCGGGTGCCAGGGGATTTCACTCCCACCCTTCCTCAGTCAGGTCGCGCATTCGACCATCCCATGCGCAATTTGATGAATTGCTGATCTGGGTAGTGACAGGTCTGCTCGCGCTCGGGCTGGTGATGGTTTATTCCTCATCTATAGCCACCGCGGAAGCGAATCAATTCACCGGTTACCAGCCTTCCTATTATTTGTTCCGCCATGGCATGTACATCGCAATCGGTTTGATTGCAGCGCTGTTCGCATTCCAGGTTCCGTGTCAGAGCTGGCAGCGTTACGCTCCCTATCTGTTCATGCTCGGTACGGCGCTGCTGCTGCTGGTGCTGATCCCGGGTATCGGGCGTGAGGTGAATCACAGCCGTCGCTGGCTGCCACTGTTCATCATCAATCTGCAGCCTTCCGAATTGATGAAACTGCTGGCGGTGTTGTATGCAGCCGATTACACGGTGCGCAAAGGGAAGATCAAACATCTGTTCATCAGGGCATTTGTTCCAATGCTGGTCGTGATGGCGTTGATCGGAACCCTGTTGTTGCTGGAACCGGACATGGGTGCGCTGGTAGTAATTTGCGCCATCGCGCTGGGCACTTTGTGGCTGGGCGGATTCAATCTTGCGGTGTTCGCCGGATTGTTCGTGTCACTGCCATTGCTGTTTGCCGCAATGACAATTTATGCGCCCTACCGGATGGAGCGCGTCATAGGCTTCATGGATCCGTGGGCAGATCCTTTCGGCAAGGGTTATCAATTGAGCCATGCGCTGATTGCGTTCGGGCGGGGAGAATGGCTCGGCGTTGGTTTGGGCGGCAGCGTGGAAAAATTGTTCTATCTGCCAGAAGCGCATACCGACTTCCTGATGGCAGTGATTGCTGAAGAATTGGGCTTGGTCGGTGTAACTGCGGTGATCTTGCTGTTCGCGCTGCTGGTAGTGCGCGCGTTTCAGATTGGCCGCCAGGCTGCCTTCCTCGACCGCAATTTTTCAGCTTTGGTAGCACAGGGTATCGGAGTGTGGATAGGCGCCCAGGCAATGATCAATATTGGCGTGAACATGGGCGTGTTGCCGACCAAGGGACTGACTTTGCCATTCCTGAGTTTTGGCGGTAGCGGCATGCTGGTGAATTGCATTGCTGCGGCATTTCTATTGCGGGTGGACTACGAGAATCGGCGCATTGCAAGGGGGCAGCCGGTATGAGCCGTTCCATACTCATAATGGCAGGCGGAACAGGCGGCCACATTTTTCCGGCGCTAGCTGTGGCGGATGCACTTCGTTCGCGGGGTTGGCTGGTTACCTGGCTGGGAGCGCCCCACAGCATGGAAGCCGAACTGGTACCAAGGCATGGTTACAAAATGGCTTGGGTGCGCTTTTCCGGATTGCGCGGAAAGGGCTTGATGCGCAAACTGATGTTGCCCGTCAACCTGCTGGTAGCGTTGTGGCAGAGTGCTGCAGCGATACTGCGCCATCGCCCTGATGTGGTGCTGGGAATGGGCGGTTATATCACCTTTCCGGGCGGAATGATGGCGGCGTTGCTGCGTCGTCCGCTGGTTATACACGAGCAGAACTCCGTGGCCGGATTGAGCAACAAGGCATTGGCTCAATTCTCTCAAAAAGTGTTGAGCGGTTTCCCGGATGTTCTGCCTAAGGCGATATGGTGCGGCAATCCGGTACGCAGCGACATCGCCGATTTGCCCGAGCCCGGGCAGCGCTATGCCGCTCATACAGGCAGACCAAACGTGCTGGTACTTGGAGGCAGTCTGGGGGCAAAAGCACTCAATGAAATCGTTCCGATGGCATTTGCATTGCTTCGCAGCAGAGGCGACGATGCACCGTCGGCACTGGCGAAAAACGACCAGCCGAATGTGGTTCATCAAACCGGCAAACAGCATCTGGCAGCGGTAAGGAATGCGTACCAGCAGGCCGGGATTCAGGCCGATATCAAGCCGTTCATTGACGAAATGGCCAAACACTACGGCAATGCCGATCTGGTGATTTGTCGTGCCGGCGCACTGACAATCGCAGAACTGGCTGCAGCAGGGGTGGCGAGCATATTGATCCCGTTCCCGTTTGCGGTGGACGACCACCAGACTTGCAATGCGCGCTTCCTAAGCGAGCGCGGCGCGGCGCTACTGCTGCCGCAAAGCGAATTGAGCGCAGAAAAGCTGGCTCAGATCCTGCGCGGCTTGCTTGATGGTGAACATGGCCGGAAGAAGTTGTTGGCTATGGCACTGCAGGCACGCAGCGTGGCCAAACCAGACGCGACGTTGAAAGTTGCCGATATTTGCGGAACATTGGTGGAATCATGACAACACGGCGCGAAGCAACTTGTTGCGGTGAAGGCTTACCTTCAGGTTATGTCGAAGCCAAACATGTTAGTGAGGCTTTATAGTGAAGCACAAGGTCAAACACCTTCATTTCGTCGGCATCGGTGGTTCCGGCATGAATGGCATTGCCGAAGTTCTGCTTAATCTCGGTTTTCAGGTGAGCGGATCCGATATAGCGGCGAATGCCGCTACTAAGCGTCTCAAAAAATTGGGCGCATTGGTATATCTCGGTCATGCCGAACAGAATCTGACCAATGCGGACGCAGTTGTTGTTTCCACCGCTGTCAATGACGATAACCCGGAAGTATCGGCTGCACGTGCGCGTCGTATTCCAGTCGTTCCGCGCGCGATGATGCTGGCCGAATTGATGCGCCTGCGCCAGGGAATCGCAGTGGCGGGCACGCACGGCAAGACCACCACAACATCTCTGACTGCAAGCATCCTCGCCAAAGGCGGTTTCGATCCGACGTTTGTCATCGGAGGCAAGCTCAACAGCAGCGGCACCAATGCCAAGCTCGGTACCGGGGAATTCATCGTGGTCGAGGCTGACGAGTCGGATGCATCTTTCCTGCATTTGCAACCGATACTCGCGGTGATCACCAATATCGATGCCGACCATATGGAAACCTACGGCCATGATTTTGGACGACTCAAGCAGGCATTCGTGGATTTTGTCGAACATTTGCCATTCTATGGCAGAGCGATGCTGTGTGTGGACGATGCCAATGTGAGGGAAATACTGCCGCGCATCAGCAAACCTGTTACGACCTATGGTTTAAGCGAGGACGCGCAGATCCGGGCAGTAGATGTGCAACACCATGGAGGGCAGATGCGTTTTACCGCTCAATGCCGGCAAAATGGATCACCAAAGGATTTGGACATCACGCTCAATCTGGCCGGGATGCACAACGTGCTTAATGCCTTGGCGGCGATCGCTGTTGCATTGGAAGTGGGTGTTCCGAGCGATGCAATCGTGGCAGCACTGGCAGAATTCGAAGGTGTGGGCAGGCGCTTCCAGAACTACGGAGATGTAGGCCTTGAAGATGGCGGCAGTTTTACGGTTATCGATGACTACGGGCACCACCCGGCAGAAATGGCCGCCACGCTGGAAGCGGTGCGCGGCGCGTTCCCCGGCAGGCGACTGGTGTTGGCATTTCAGCCGCATCGTTATACGCGCACCCGCGACTTGTTCGAGGATTTTGTGAGGGTGTTATGCAGCGTGGATGTGTTGGTGTTGACCGAGGTGTACGCGGCAGGCGAACAGCCCATCGTTGCTGCGGACGGACGCGCGCTGATGCATGCCTTGCGAGTGGCCGGACAGAGTGAAGCGATATTCGTCGAAAAAATCTCAGATATGCACAAGATGATCATGCAGATGGCGCGGGATAGTGATGTGGTCGTCACCATGGGTGCAGGATCGATAGGCAATCTCCCCAACAGCTTGCTAGGAAGAAACGAAGGGGATGCAACAGGGAAAGTGCCTGCCATGCAGGCGCAACGTTCGGGTGAGTCATGAATATGGCTGAGTCTCAGAATTTGGCCAAACCAATGCTGCGCGGAACGATGCGCGAGCAGGTCGATATGCGCAAGCACACGAGTTGGCGGGCAGGCGGTGTAGCCGAACGCATGTATCAGCCGGCTGACATGGAGGATCTGCGGGCGTTTTTGCGCAGCATGCCGGTTGATGAACCCCTATATGCAGTGGGCTTGGGCAGCAATCTGCTGGTGCGCGATGGCGGACTGCGCGGGACAGTTCTGTTGATGCATAGCGCGTTAAACGGTATGCACTTGGAGTACGACGGCAGCGTGTATGTCGAAGCCGGTGTGCCGGGGGCGAAGCTGGCGCGATTTGCAGCGTTGCACGATCTGAGCGGCGCGGAATTCTTTGCCGGGATTCCAGGAACAATCGGTGGGATGCTGGCAATGAATGCAGGCTGCTATGGCAGCGAGACATGGGGAAAAGTGCTGAGGGTAGTGACTGTGGACCGGCAAGGCGAAGTGCATGTGCGCGCTGCGGCAGATTATGAAATCGACTATCGCCATGTTGTGCTGCGTGAAGGTTCAGAAGAATGGTTCGCCGCCGCATGGCTGGCTTTTGCGCGCGGGAAAGGAGCAATCGCGCGTGACGAGATCAAGGCGTTGTTAAGAAAACGTATCGCCAGTCAACCGTTGAACCTTCCGAATGCCGGTTCGGTGTTCCGCAATCCTCCCGGCAGCCATGCTGCACGGCTGATAGAACAGTGCGGGTTGAAAGGCAAGCGTATAGGCGATGCGCAGGTTTCCGAAAAACATGCCAATTTTATTGTGAATGTCGGCAACGCGAGCGCAGCCGATATCGAGCAATTGATCAACGAAGTCCAACGCGTGGTTGAACAGCGCACCGGTGTGAGATTGCAATGTGAAGTTCGCATCATAGGCGAGCATCAACAAGATACGGTTTGAAAGAAATGGCTAAACATACGTCAGATTCGAGAACCTCAATACGTGACCCCGCTACTTTCGGCAAAGTTGCGGTGTTGATGGGTGGGCGCTCTGCCGAGCGCGATGTGTCGCTGAAAAGCGGCGCCGCGGTGTTGGCGGCCCTGCAACGCAGTGGAGTGGATGCCCATCCTTTCGATCCTGCGGTGCAAAATTTGCAGGCGCTGGTCGGTGACGGATTCGATCGCGCTTTCATCGCGCTGCACGGACGCTTCGGTGAAGACGGAACGGTGCAGGGTGCGCTCGAATTGCTGGACATCCCTTATACCGGAAGCGGCGTGCTGGCTTCTGCGCTTGGTATGGACAAGTGGCGCACCAAGCTGGTGTGGCAAGCAAGCGGGTTGCCGGTACCGGATTACGTGCTGCTCGAAAAGGACAGCGATTGGAAGTCTGTGGTGCAACAGTTGGGTTTGCCGCTGTTCGTGAAACCCGCGAACGAGGGTTCAAGCGTGGGGATCACCAAGGTAAAAACCCTTGATGAATTGCCGGGCGCATATCGTGCCGCACTGGCACATGACAAGCTGGTGCTGGCGGAAAGCCATATCGGCGGCGGTGAGTATACAGTTGCAATCCTGGGTGAGCAGGCGCTGCCGGTGATCAAGATCGAGCCAGCCAACGAGTTTTATGACTACGAGGCCAAATATCTGAGCGACAAAACGCGCTACCTTTGTCCCAGTGGTTTGAGCGTTGCACTAGAAACAGACATGCAACGGATGGCAAAGCGTTCCTTCAAGCTGATCGGCGGGCGTGGTTGGGGTCGGGTCGATTTCCTGATGGACGATGCGGGCAAATCATATTTGCTCGAGGTGAATACATCGCCCGGAATGACTGATCACAGCTTGGTCCCGATGGCGGCCCGCCAATCGGGGATGAGCTTTGAGCAACTGGTGCTGCGCATACTGGAACTAGCCCATGTGGGATAACGAAGTCCTGTTGCGCAATATCGCCAACATGTTGCTGGCCTGCAGCTTGATTGCGGTATTGGCTGGCGCAGGATATTACCTGATGAATCTGCCGGGACTGTTTCCGCTGCACAACGTAAGCCTGAACACCACTCCACAAAACGTCGCGCCGGAGAGGGTATTGCAGGTATTGCGCGCCGAAATCCAGGGCAATCTGATCACTGTGGATATCGACCGCTTGAGGCGCTCTGTGGAGAAGCTGCCGTGGGTGCGCAGCGTCAACATACGCAGGGAGTTCCCGGACAGTTTGACGGTGCAAATCGAGGAACATCAGGCGCTGGCTCGATGGAATGACAGTGAGCTGGTAAATCTCCAGGGAGAAGTTTTTGCAGCGGACTGCAAGCAGGCATTGCCGAGCTTTATTGGTCCGGAAGGTGAATCGGCCGAGGTTGCGCGGCGATATGCAGAGTTCAGCCGACAGCTTGACACACTTGCTTTGCACGTCACTCAGTTGGTCTTGTCACCCCGTCATGCCTGGCAAGTACGTCTGAACAACGGCGTGGTGCTGGAACTCGGGCGCGAGGATGTGCAGCAACGGTTGGAGAGATTCGTTGCTGTATATCCCTACAGCCTGCAGACAGGAAACGATGGCAATGTGGCAAGGGGCAGTGTGGCTTATGTGGATTTGCGCTATCGCAACGGATTTTCCGTCAGGCGGGCTGCAAGTGGTAAAGGGTAGCTCAGAGGATATGGGAATGATGATAGCAAATAAAATTTCTGTCTTTTTTCTCCAGTCGTCTGGCAAGGAGCGCGAGCAATGAGTAGAAACAGGGAATCAAAAAATCTGGTGGTCGGTCTGGACATCGGTACATCGAAGATCGTGGTCATCGTCGGCGAGGTCAAGGCCGACGGCATGCTGGAAGTGATCGGCATGGGCATGCACGAATCATCAGGAATGAAAAAAGGCATGGTGGTCAATATCGAGGCAACCGTGGGTTCAATCCAGCGTGCTCTGGAAGAAGCAGAACTGATGGCGGACTGCAAGATACATGAGGTCCATACCGGAATCGCGGGCAGCCACATTCGCAGCATCAATTCGCGCGGCATGGTCAAAATCAAGGAAAAGGAAGTAGTGCATGCCGACATCGAAAGAGTGGTCGAGACTGCCAGCTCTATCAGCCTGCCGGGAGACCAGCAGATCCTGCACATCCTTGAACAGGAATTCAGCATAGACGGCCAGGATGGCATCAAGAAGCCGCTGGGCATGAGCGGGATGCGTCTGGATGTAGAAGTTCATATTGTCAGCGGTGCAGTTTCGGCGGTGCAGAACATCATGAAATGCATTCATCGTTGCGGACTGGAAGTCAATGAGCTGATCCTGCAGCCGCTGGCTTCGAGCAAGGCGGTTCTCGAGGAAGATGAAAAAGAACTTGGCGTGTGCCTTGTGGATATCGGCGGTGGCACTACCGACATCGCGGTGTTTACCGGCGGAGCGATACGGCATACCGCCGTGATACCGATCGCCGGTGACCAGATCACCAATGACATCGCGATGGCATTGCGTACCCCGACACAGGATGCCGAGGACATCAAGATCAAGCACGGCTGCGCGCTCAGACAACTGGCGGATAGCGGCTCGCTGGAAGTGCCCGGTGTGGGTGAAAGGGGGTCGCGCATGCTGTCGCGCCAGACTTTGGCCGAAGTGATCGAGCCGCGCGTCGAGGAATTGTATTCGCTGGTGCAGCAGGAGCTGCGCCGCAGTGGTTTCGAAGAATTGCTGTCCTCGGGAATCGTCATAACCGGCGGCAGCAGTGCCATGCAGGGCATGGTCGAACTGGGCGAGGAGATATTCCATCTGCCGGTGCGGCTGGGTGTGCCGAAATATGTCGGTGGTTTGTCGGATGTGGTGAAGACACCCCGCATGGCCACCGGAGTGGGTTTGCTTTTGTACGGCCTTGAGCATCACCACCGCGAGGAAGAGACTCGCATGCAATCGAACTCGCTTGGTGACGTGCTGGCAAGAATGAAAAACTGGTTTCAGGGGAATTTTTAAATTTACAGGATGGATTCAGGGTTGATTTTGAAAATACGAAAAGGAGATGGCGATGTTTGAAATAATGGAAACACTGACTCAGGATGCGGTGATCAAGGTGATCGGTATCGGCGGCTGCGGCGGCAATGCCGTTGATCACATGATAGAACAGGGGGTGCAAGGGGTAGAATTCATCGTGATCAATACTGATGCGCAGGCACTGAAAAGGAGCAAGGCGCGAACCCAGCTGCAGATCGGTGCGACTATCACCAAGGGTTTGGGCGCCGGGGCAAAGCCGTCGGTCGGCCAGGCGGCTGCAGAAGAAGATCGCGATCGCATCAAGGAAATGATCAATGGTGCACATATGGTATTCATAACCGCCGGGATGGGCGGAGGTACCGGGACTGGCGCAGCCCCTATCGTCGCGCAAATCGCAAAAGAGATGGATATCCTGACCGTGGCGGTGGTCACCAAGCCTTTCGCATACGAGGGGAACCGGATGCGTTTTGCCAAAGCCGGTATCGAGACCCTGCACGAGTATGTGGATTCGCTGATCATCGTGCCGAATTCCAAATTGATGGAAGTGCTGGGCAATGATGTGACCGTGCCTGAAGCATTCAAAGCGGCCAATGGCGTGCTACAAGGCGCGGTGGCGGGTATCGCCGAGGTCATCAATGTGCCCGGTCTGATCAATGTGGACTTTGCCGACGTGCGCACCGTAATGTCCGAGAATGGCATGGCCATGATGGGTTCCGCGGTCGCATCAGGTTCTGATCGAGCCCGTGTTGCAGCCGAGCGCGCGATTGCCAGCCCGTTGCTGGAGGATGTGGATATGACCGGCGCGCGGGGGGTGTTGGTGAATATCACTTCCTCAAGCCAGCTGAAACTGAAAGAAATAGATGATGTTATGGAGTCGGTCCAGTTTGCCGCAGAGGAAGCTACCGTGATCGTCGGCTCGGTGTTCGATGAAACCATGGGAGACGAACTGCGCGTGACTGTCGTTGCGACCGGCCTGGGATCTCCGCAGGCGCGCAAGCAAAACAAGCCCGAGATCGTCTATCAGAATCAGGATTATCAAAGAACCGGTACCCACGATGAACCGATAACCAATGCGGGCGTGAATTATCCCGAACTCGATACGCCGGCATTCATCCGCAGCGGGCGCAGGGCAGCGGTCGATGCGATGGAAAAATCCGGCATGGATACCTTGGATATACCTTCATTTCTGCGCAAACAGGCGGATTGATAAAAGTATCGCACCTGCAAGAAGTTAAGCATAACAATGATCGGCGATGCCTGTACAACATTCGGACGGGCGGAATTGACACTGCGATTTCATTGGCTGAAACTGCCTTCGTTAGGTTGATGATGAATTTTCAGTCCTGTGTTGCGCCGGTGATTTCGATTGAATTTTCGAGCCTTGTTTTCAGTTGCTGAACAAGGCTGTGTTAAAATAACAACATGATTTCGGTAATTAAAACAGCGATGGTCAAGCAGCGCACATTAAAAAATTCCGTCAGTGTGACGGGTGTCGGATTGCACAGCGGCGAGAAAGTCACACTCGGCTTGCGTCCGGCACCGGCCAACACCGGAATAATGTTTCGCCGCGTGGATGTGAAGCCTGTCGAACAGATACGTGCGCGGGCAGAGCTGGTTCACGATACGCGGTTGTCCACCTGCATGGTGCAAAACGGGGCGCGAGTCGCAACCATCGAGCATCTGATGTCAGCATTGGCCGGATTGGGGGTGGACAATGCCTTTGTCGATCTGGACAGACCCGAAGTGCCTATCATGGATGGCAGCGCCGGAACGTTTGTATTCCTCCTGCAATCGGCCGGTATCGCGGAACAATCCGCCGCCAAGAAATTCATCCGTATCAAGAAGGCAGTAGAAGTGAAGCAGGGCGACAAGTGGGTGCGTTTCGAACCTTATCAAGGCTATAAATTGACTTTTACCATCAATTTCGCCCACCCGGTGTTCGCCAATACCAAACAGCATGTCACCGTGGACCTCGGGGAACATTCTTATGTTCACGATATCAGCCGGGCGCGTACTTTCGGCTTTATGCAGGACGTTGAAAATATGCGCGCTCAGGGGTTGGCATTGGGCGGAAGCCTGGATAATGCCATCGTGATGGACGAATACCGGGTGCTGAATGCCGATGGGTTACGTTTTGAGGATGAATTCGTCAAGCACAAGGTGCTCGACGCAATCGGCGACCTCTACTTGCTGGGATATCCTTTGATCGGCGCGTTCTCCGGATATAAATCCGGGCATGCGATGAATAACGCACTGCTGCGTGAACTGCTCGCCGATGAGCAGGCGTGGGAGTTCGTCACGTTCGACAGTGTCGAAGATGCCCCCGCATTCCTGCGGCTTCAATTGCAGTCGGCATGAGCAAAACATTTTCGGAATTGCATGGCTGTCATCTCCAGTGGATAGCATCTGATGCTGGCCCGTTATTCCCTCAGGCCTCCCTGCTTACCGATAATACATTCATCTGACAACTACTTTGCCCTCATGATCCTTTACGCTGCCACGATACTCGTTTCCAGTTTCTTGCTCTTTTTGGTACAACCAATCATCGCCAAGCAGATACTGCCCTGGTTCGGAGGCAGCGCAGCGGTATGGACAACGTGCCTGGTGTTTTTTCAGGTGGCATTGCTGGGCGGATACGCCTACTCTGATTTCTCCAACCGGGTGCTAAAACACAGGATGCAAAGCACGATCCATATCGTGCTGTTGCTGGCGAGCCTCGCTGTGCTTCCCATCGTCGCCGCAGCCGGCTGGAAACCCCTGGGAAATGAGGACCCGATGTGGCGCATTCTCGGACTGTTGATGGTCACCATCGGTTTGCCGTACTTCATGCTATCTACCACCGCACCATTGATCCAGTCGTGGTTTGCGCGTGAACATGCAGACCCTAGGACCGCCCAGCGCGTTTACCGATTTTTTGCGTTGTCCAACCTTGGCGCTATTCTGGGGTTGCTTGCGTATCCGTTTGCCATCGAGATGTGGATCTCAACGCGCGCCCAGGCTATCGGCTGGAGTGTGGGCTACGCACTATTTGCCTTGCTTTGCATCGGCAGCGCGTGGCGCGCGCGGAACCTGACCGATAGCGCCGAGGCCGATCCGAACGAATTGCCAAAACCGCTGTTCGACGCACTAGCTGCCCAGCACCCGGAATCTCACGGGAGTTCCGGCCTCCCCAGAGAAAAGGACTATATTCTCTGGTTCGTTCTTGCGGCACTTGCATCGATGATGCTGCTGGCGGCGACCAACCACATCACGCAAAACGTGGCATCGATTCCGTTCATGTGGGTGCTGCCGCTAACCTTGTACTTGATCACCTTCGTACTGTGCTTCGAGGGGCGCGGCGGGCGGGGATTTTACGTGCGCAAATTCTGGCTGCCGCCCACGCTCTTCGCCATCTGTCTGATGGCTTGGGGCATCACCGCAAAATACGGTTTTCTGGAAATCGACGTCGCGATCCCGCTTTATTGCACCGGACTGTTCCTGGTTTGCATGTTCTGCCATGGCGAGTTGGCTGCGGCAAAACCGGCAGCGCGTTATCTGACGCGCTATTACTTGACGATCTCGCTGGGCGGAGCTGTCGGCGGCATGTTCGTCGGCTTGCTTGCACCCAATCTATTCAACGCCTATTGGGAATTGCCGCTGGGCCTGGGCGCGCTGGCGCTGATGGCTCTGTTGCTGACCATGCAGTATCTTTCCGGCATCGCCCAGCGGCCGGCTTACGCCGCGGCGCCTCTGGCTGCCGTGGTGAGTTTGGCCGCAGTCTCTTATTATGCATATGACTACAATTGGCTGCTGAAAGAGGGCGGCACTATCCTTTCTGACCGTAATTTTTATGGCCGGTTGAGCGTCAAGCAACTGGGTTACAGCGAAACCAGTCCGGATACCCATCGTTACTTGATGCATGGCACCATTGTTCACGGAAAGGAATATATCTATGCGCCTTACAGGCGCGTTACTACCAGTTATTACACCGAGAGTTCGGGAATCGGCTTGGCGCTATCCCATATTCATCAGGGGCAGCCGCGCCGTGTCGGGGGAGTCGGCATGGGCGTGGGCACGATAGCCGCTTACGGCAAACAAGGCGATCTGTACAAGTTCTACGAGATCAATCCCAAGGTGATCGACATCGCCAGCAACTATTTCTATTACCTTAACGATAATCCTGCACAGATCCAGATTGCGCTGGGTGATGCACGTCTGGTTCTGGAACGCGAGCGCCCCCAGCAATTTGACGTGCTTGCAGTAGACGCATTTTCGGGCGATGCGGTCCCGGTTCATCTGGTTACACGCGAGGCGCTGGCGTTATATTTGAGTAATATCATGCCCGATGGCGCGGTGGCCTTTCATGTTACCAGCCGTTATTTGAATCTGGCGCCGGTAATCAAGCGACTTGCGGATGAAGCCGGTTATGAAGCGGTGTTGGTCGCTGACCGTTCTGATGACAATCCTTACGCTTCCCATAGCGATTGGGTTATCGTTACCCGTAACCGGGAATTTCTGGCTGACCCGGAGGTGGTGAAAAAGAGCGTCACGATAAAACCAATTGCCGGCATGAAAATATGGACCGACGATTTCAGCAACCTGTTCCAGATACTTAAGTGATGCGCAGCAATTGCGGGCAACCGGACGGAGTGGTCGCGAGCGGAGCGGGGCAGCACTTGGGCGCAAGCCGATCGTAAACGGGGTGCCAGGCGATGCTGATTGTTCGTTTTTTGATAGTGATAGTTGCTTTGTTGCTGGTGGTGAGCGGCGGTATGTATCTGTTCACGCGCGATGCACGCTATCTCGGATTTGCATGGCAGGTGCTGCGATTGGTCGGGTTTTTGCTGTTGGTTGTAGCCTTGCTGTTCGTATTGGAGCGTTATGTGCTGGTGGGTTGGCGAATACTTCTCTAGTCCTTTTTTTGCGCCATCCTTTCCAGCGCGCTTTTGAGCGGCGAGCTATCAAGTGTCAGACTGAAATCGTTAAGGGCGTTTCGTGCGGATTTACTGAGTTTGCGGGGTGCCGGGTTGCGTTGGACGCGGTCGAAAGAGACTTGCACCTTTACCCGGATTCCGCTAACCTCGCAGCCCCTATGTTGCAACTTGGCGACCATTTCCGGCGCAAGTTGGCGTAATTTGGCTGCAATAGCGGCATTGGCTGCGGCGATGCTGAGCGTGCCCAAGTGCAGGCCCAGCACTTGTACTTGAGCATATAGATCAAGGTGCGGCTGAGCGACAGCGATGATATGGCCTTGCAAGGCAGTAAGGGTTTGTGCCTTGGCCATCAGCGACTGAAGCTCCTGAGAGCTGCTGATTAGTGATTTGAGTTGCTGCGTCACAAGCTTGGGCTAACACTATAAGGGGAGAAAATGAATATTATTCTAGTTTCCAGCCATTTGGCAAAGACTCGCAGAATTACGCTGGGGGGTTGGCAGCTTCTGGGTTTGGTGCTCCTGTTATCCGGATTGATGCTGGCGGCGGCGTTTGCCCTGCAATACTCATTGGTCAGATTTGCTCCCGATGGAGTTGGCGAAGGGATGCGCGCTTTGCTGTCCAAAGCCTACATCGAAGAGCGGCAAAAACAACAATCAAATCTCTTCAGCAGTCTGGACACCATGGCAAGCCGCATCGGGCAGATGCAGTCGCAGGTGCAGCGTCTGGATGCACTCGGGTTGCGCCTGGCCAAGCTGACCGGGATGAAACCGGGCGAGTTCCAGTTCGACCAGCTCCCCGCGCAGGGCGGACCGCTGGTGATTTTGCCTACACAGAAAATGTCGGTGAATATACTGGATCAGCAACTGAACAGATTGACGCAGGTGATCAACGATCGCAGCGACAAGCTGATGGCGCTTGAAACCATGCTGTTGCAGAATCAATTGAGCCGCAAATTGCTGCCTTCCATCCTGCCCGTCAACGTCGGCTGGTACTCCTCGAATTTTGGCTGGCGCATAGACCCTTTCACCAATGCAAATGCGATGCACGAAGGAGTTGACTTCATGGTCGATGCCGGTACGCCGATCCACGCTTCTGCTGGAGGAGTGGTGGCCTTTGCTTCCTATCATCCCCAATATGGTAATATGGTAGAGATCGATCACGGTAATGACATAGTCACACGCTACGCGCATTGTTCAAAATTGGCGGTGAAGGTCGGCCAGGTAGTGCGCCGCGGCGAGAAGATTGCAGAGGTGGGTAGTACCGGCCGGTCTACCGGCAACCACCTGCACTTCGAAGTTCGCTATCAGGGTGTTGCCCAGAATCCCGTGCGCTTCCTGCAAAAAACCTCCAGTTAATAGTGAAGGTTATAGGTGAGGGTGAGGCGAATGATTGCCTCACCCTTTATTTTTTGTAATTGAAAACTTTTATTATTTTGTAGTTGGGAAAACATGATTTCCAGTTTGCTGAAAAGTATTTTCGGTAGCCGCAACGACCGCTTGCTCAAGGAATACCGGACCACCATCCAATCCATCAATAAGCTGGAAGCCGAAGTCGCCAAATTGAGTGATGGCGAATTGCGCCAGAAAACCGACGGTTTCAGGCAACGCTATGTCCAGGGCGAATCGCTGGATGCGTTGTTGCCTGAAGCGTTTGCCGTTGTGCGCGAAGCGAGCGTCCGTGTGCTGGGGATGAGGCACTACGATGTGCAGCTGATCGGCGGCATAGCCCTGCATAAAGGCAAGATCGCCGAAATGCGCACCGGAGAAGGCAAGACGCTGATGTCAACCTTGCCGGCTTACCTGAATGCCCTTTCAGGCAAGGGCGTGCATGTCGTAACCGTGAATGACTATCTGGCCAGCCGCGATGCCGAGTGGATGGGCAAGGTATATCACTTTCTTGGATTGTCGGTGGGGGTCATCCTGTCGCAGATGCCAGCCGGCGACAAACAGGCCGCCTACGCTGCCGACATCACCTATGGTACCAACAATGAATTCGGTTTTGATTACCTGCGTGACAATATGGCCACGCATGTTGATGAACGGTTTCAGAGGACACTCAATTACGCCATCGTGGACGAGGTCGACTCTATTCTGATCGACGAGGCACGCACCCCGCTGATCATTTCCGGGCAGGCCGAGGACAACGTGGATGTATATGTGCGCATCGACAAACTGGTGTCGCAACTGGCGCGCAAACCCGGCGAAATAGAGGATGAGGGTGCGGGCGACTTCACCGTGGACGAGAAGAACCATCAGATACTGCTGACCGAATCCGGCCATGAGCACGCCGAGAACATACTCACCGAGGCGGGACTCCTGCCGGTAGGGGGCAGCTTGTACGATCCGGCGAACATCACCCTGATACACCACCTGTATGCGGCGTTGCGCGCGCACAACCTGTTCTTCCGCGACCAGCACTATGTGGTTCAGGATGGCGAAGTGGTGATCGTCGATGAGTTTACAGGGCGCCTGATGTCCGGGCGCCGTTGGTCGGACGGGCTGCATCAGGCGGTCGAAGCGAAAGAGGGCGTGCCCATCCAGAAGGAAAACCAGACGCTGGCATCGATCACGTTCCAGAACTATTTCCGCCTCTATCAAAAGCTGGCGGGAATGACCGGCACAGCGGATACCGAGGCATACGAGTTCCAGCAAATATACAACCTGGAAACCGTGATCATTCCGCCGCATCGTCCGACCATCCGCATCGACATGATGGACAAGGTGTATCTCACGGCCAAGGAAAAATATCTTGCAGTGATCGAAGACATCAGGGACTGCCATCAACGCGGACAACCGGTACTTGTTGGAACGACCTCGATCGAGAATTCAGAATTGCTGTCCGGCCTTTTGGAGCGGGAAAAGTTTCCGCATCAGGTGTTGAATGCCAAGCAGCATGAGCGCGAGGCGCAAATTATCGCCCAGGCTGGGCAACCCAGGATGGTGACCATCGCCACCAATATGGCGGGCCGCGGAACGGACATTGTGCTTGGCGGCAATGTCGAGAAGCAGATCGATCAGGTTCGTGAAGATGCCGGACTGGATGAAGCAACCAAGCAGCAGCGCATCGCCAGATTGAAAGAGGATTGGCAAAAACTGCACCAGCAGGTTTTGGACAGCGGCGGTTTACATATCATCGGAACCGAACGCCACGAATCACGCCGGGTGGATAACCAGTTGCGCGGCCGGTCCGGACGCCAGGGCGATCCGGGTTCCAGCCGCTTCTATCTGTCGCTGGAAGATCCATTGCTGCGCATTTTTGCTTCGGATCGGGTTGCGGCGATCATGAACAAATTCAAGATGCCGGAAGGCGAGGCGATCGAGCATAGCTGGGTGACCCGCGCCATCGAAAACGCCCAGCGCAAAGTAGAGGCGCGCAACTATGACATGCGCAAGCAGATCCTCGAATACGACGATGTGGCCAATGATCAGCGCAGGGTTATCTATCAACAGCGCGGCGAATTGCTGGAAAGCATGGATATATCCGAAACCATACGCGCGATGCGGGAAAGCGTGCTCGAGGACACCATCAGCCAGTATATTCCACCACACTCGATGGAAGAGTTATGGGATGTTCCAGCGCTGGAAGCAGTGCTGAGCGCCGAGTTTCGTCTTGAGTTGCCCCTGGTGCGGTGGCTTGAAGAGGATAAGCAGTTGAACGAGGAGGGCTTGCGCTTGCGTATCAGGGAGCAGGCGCAGCAGTTGTATCAGGCAAAAGTCGATACGGTCGGCGCGGAAGCCATGCACCATTACGAACGTGTGATCATGCTGCAAAGTATCGATGTACATTGGCGGGAACATCTGGCTTCGCTGGACCATTTGCGTCAGGGCATACATTTGCGCGGATACGCGCAAAAGAATCCCAAGCAGGAATACAAACGGGAGGCTTTCGATTTGTTTGCGATGATGCTGGAAGCCATCAAGCGCGAAGTCACCCAGATTCTGATGACCGTCCAGGTGCGCAGCGAGGAAGATGTGGAGTTGACAGAGGCTCCATCCGCCCCTGGAAATGTGCAGTATCATCACTCCGACTACGATCAGGCTTTGGCGCAGGCAACAGACCAGCAGTCAACCGGAGAAGAACATAAACCGTTTGTGCGAGAAGGGCAGAAGATCGGCCGAAACGATCCGTGTCCATGCGGATCAGGCAAGAAGTACAAGCAGTGCCATGGGAAATTGAGTTAAATGATAAAGGGGAATGCCATGTCTTTGGTCATAGATACGCTGCGAACCTCGACGATTACCGAAGAATTGAGCGAGGCTGAAATAGAAATACTTGCCGATCTTTCCGAGATCAAGGATTACAAGGCCGGTACGGCAATCGTCAAGCAGGGAGACGAACTCCCTGATAACCTATACATCCTTGCGCATGGCGATATCGAAGTCAAGATCAAGAACGGAACCGAGGAATCCATCATACATATCCTCAAGCCCGGCGATCTGGCGGGAATCATCAACTTCGTGGGCGGCGCTCAGAGCAGCGCGACACTTTTCGCGGTCGGCAATACCAAAGTGCTTAGTCTGGAACGGGCCAAGTTCGAGACGTTGATCAATTCACATCCAATGATCGTTTACAAGGTGATGCGCGGCGTGGTGCGCAATGTGCACGGTATCGTGCGGCGGGTAAACAGCGAAACGGCGGAGCTGAGCAACTATATCTATCGTGCGCGCGGCCGTTACTGATGCAAACCGCTAGCCATCCCACTGATAAAACAACTAGCCATCCCACTAAGCAACCAATAGACGGTTGCAAAGCGGTTGGTTATAGGTCGCCAAAAAACGGCAACCAAGAGGCTGGTTGTGACTCCAACCGAGCCTCACCATCATGCCGGTTAACCTGACATCGCCCGTTGCGGCACAGCTGTTGCCGGTTGCCGGAGTCTCCCTGGGCGTCGCCGAAGCCGGCATCAAGCGCCCCGAGCGCAAGGATCTGCTAGTGATGCAAATCTGCGAAGGAGCAACGGTTGCCGGCGTGTTTACCGCAAACCGCTTCTGTGCCGCACCGGTGACTGTCGCACGCGAACATCTGGCACAGGCTCAGGGCATACGCGCCCTGTTGGTCAACACCGGCAATGCCAATGCTGGGACCGGCGAGCAGGGCATGCAGGATGCGCGCACCAGTTGTGCCGCATTGGCCGGGCTGTTGAATTGCAAGGCGGCACAGATATTGCCGTTTTCCACCGGCGTGATCATGGAACCGTTGCCGGTCGGCAAGATAGCCGCGGCTTTGCCGGCTGCCGTTGCGGACATGCGCGCGGATAACTGGTTCAACGCCGCGCACGCGATCATGACCACAGACATCGTTGCCAAGGCGGTCTCCAGACAAGTTAACGTAGATGGCGTGACTATCACCATTACCGGCATCGCAAAAGGTTCCGGCATGATCCACCCGAACATGGCGACAATGCTCGGGTATATAGCCACCGATGCGGCGATCAGCCAACCGGCTCTGCAAAAGATGGTAAGCGAGGCGGCCAACCGCTCATTCAACTGCATCACCGTGGATGGCGACACTTCCACCAACGACGCGCTGATGCTGATCGCCACCGGCAAGGCCGCATTGCCCGAAGTGAAATCAGCCGGGGACAAAGCCGGCAGGGCATTGCTGGAAGCGATAACCGGGGTTGCTACCTGGCTGGCGCAAGCCATAGTGCGCGACGGCGAGGGCGCGACCAAATTCATCACCGTGCATGTCGATGGGGGCAAGACCGAGGCGGAGTGCAAGCAGATCGGCTACGCGATCGCGCGCTCGCCTCTGGTCAAGACTGCGTTCTTTGCTTCAGATCCCAATCTCGGGCGCATCCTCGCCGCGATCGGCTATGCGGGCATCGGTGATCTGGATGTGCAGGCGCTCAAGCTGTACCTTGACGACGTGCTGGTCGCGGAAAATGGCGGACGTGCCGCCAGCTACCACGAGGAGGACGGACAGCGAGTGATGCAACAAAGCGACATTTCGGTGCGCGTGGTGCTGAATCGCGGTGCGGCGAATGCCACGCTGTGGACCTGCGATTTTTCTTACGATTACGTTAAGATCAACGCGGGCTATCGAAGCTGATTAATTTTTTTGACAGGAGTGTGAAGATGGGTATCAACATAGATGCAGCGATATTCAAGTTAATTCTGGCCGCGGCTTTCCTTGCGGTCGCCGGATGCGGCGATAAACCGCAGAATGATGCCGCGAGTTACCAGCAGGGCATCGATGCATTTGCCCAAGGTGACTTTGCCGTTGCACTGAAAAAACTGCAGCCGATGGCAGAGCAGGGCAATGCAGATGCCCAGCTCAGGCTTGGCTTGATGTACCGCGAGGGCAAGGGTGTTGCGCAGGACGACAAGCAGGCAACGGACTGGTTTGGCAAGGCAGCCGAACAGGGACAAGTGGAGGCCCAGGAGAATCTTGGTTTTAGTTATGCAAAGGGACTGGGCGTCGAGCGGGACTGGGTGCAGGCCGACAAGTGGTTCGTCATTGCGGCGGCTTCCGGAAAGGAAAGCGCGGCCAACAACCAGAAAGTCGTCGAAGTCCACATGCAGCCGGAAAATATTGCCGAAGCGAACAAGCTGGCCCAGGAATGGCTGGCCAAGCACAAAAAATAAGCTGCTTTGCCTGATGGAGCGCCAGACCTGAAGTTTTTCAAAAGCAGGTAATCGTCAAATGGACAAACTCGACCGCTTTCTCGATCGTGCCGAACGGCTGATGGACAAGCTGGAGCGCGCCATACCGAAGTTCGCATCGGGTGCTGCCCCCGACTGGAGCTCTGCACATGCATTTCGCTGGGAACAGGGCAGGCTGGTACCGGTAACTCATCCGCATCGCATCGGACTGACCGATCTGCTCGGCATCGAAAAACAAAAGCAGCTCATCGCGCAGAACACCCGCCAGTTCGTGCAGGGCCGGCCTGCCAACAACGTGCTGCTGAGCGGCTCGCGCGGCACCGGCAAATCCTCGCTGGTCAAGGCGCTGCTCAACGAGTACGCGCAGGACGGACTGCGCCTGATCGAGGTCGGCAAGCCGGCACTGGCCGACTTGCCGCACATCATCGCGTTGGTCGCGGGCAGGCCGGAGCGTTTCATCCTGTACTGCGACGACCTGTCGTTCAATGCAGACGAGCCGGGCTACCAGGCGCTCAAGGCCGCGCTCGACGGCTCGCTGGTGGCGTTCTCCGACAACTTGCTGATCTACGCCACATCCAACCGCCGCCACCTGATGCCGGAGTCGATGCAGGATAATCTTGCGACCAAATATGTCGGTGACGAGATCCATCCGGGGGAAAGCGTCGAGGAAAAAATCTCGCTGTCCGAACGCTTCGGTTTGTGGGTGTCGTTCTATCCGTTCTCGCAGGACGAATATCTGGACATCGTCGCGCACTGGCTGCGGCACTTCGGCGTGACGGCCGAGTTCGATGAAGTTGCGCGCCAGGCGGCACTGCAATGGAGCATTCAGCGCGGGTCGAGGAGCGGCAGGGTGGGGTGGCAGTTTGCGAGGGATTGGGCAGGGAAGAATTAGTCATTCCGGACTTGATTCGGAATCCAGTCAGTACAGTACCGCGGGGTGCGGCCCCGCCGCCGGCCTATTTCTTTTGCTTGTCCAAAAGAAATAGGCGAAAGAAAAAGACACCCCGGTTTGCCGCCCACTTCGTGGGTACCCTCGTGTGCTCGGCTGGTCAGGCCTCCTCATAAACTCGCACGACCTGCTTCGCAGTCACGTGCTCGAACATATTCGTCGGACTACCCCTGACCAGCCTGCGCTACTCGGCGGCGCACAGGGGAAGTAACCAAAAACTGCAAACCCGTATGGAGGACAATAAGCTGTCCTCCATACATAAAATAGATTGTCGAAACAATTCTGCTTCGGCACATTGGAATATATGACAAAAAGATTCGAAAAGATTTATGGTTACTGGAGTACAACCGGTGTTCCAAAGAAGGTCGCGAAAATCAGCGGCAAGAGAGATGCAGAAAACTACCTTCTTGAAATCAGTGTCATTCAGTATGATATGAGCGGAATGATGCATTTCTCCCTGCACAACACTTCTCCGAACGGCAAGCCTACTCGGTATCATGTTCAAGCAGACTACCATGATATGTTTGGTCCAGATGACAGAAAGAAATTCCCGGAAATTATCAATAGCCCGCTTCCAGACTTTAGATCTCTAACGAAATTATATGGACTCCAGGCAATACCTATTCACGCACACGCAGATGATGAGCGAAACTTCTACCCTGTTATGACCGCTGGTGAGTTAAGTAAATTCTCAGACAATATGGCCGATTTCAGGCAATTTAAATTAGACCGGCACACGCCTGGCATACTCGATTTTACCTAGTCCCTGAAGGAGCAGTGCCCGACCTCAATCGTTTCCAAGAACGTATACACTCCATGCATGGTGACAAGGTTTGTCTTTTGAATGTTTATAAAGAGGTGGTTCCTTGGGTGCTATGCTACGTGGTGCAACACTATGTGCAGCCAGTGTAAGGCGTAACGCGCTGTATATATCAAACAAAGATCCGGTGGGTTACGCTTTGCTAACCGACCCTACAAAACTTGCTTTTTCATCCCCTGTGCGCCGCCCCGCTTGCTTGCGGCTGATCGAGGGAACCCCGCAGGGGCGGCAAACCGGGGTCGCCTTCTTTTTGGTCACTTTTTCTTTGGCGAAGCAAGAAAAAGTGACTGATGAAACTACTAGCCATCTGACTAACCCAGCAAACGACGCTGGGTAAGTCATTGGTTATAGCTGCCGGTCTACCACCGGCGTTTTTTGTTTTTTCTTGGTGTTGGGTTGCTTTGCATAGCCATCTGACTAAGCTGTCAAAAAACGACAGCCAAGTCATTGGTTAACGCGATGAAACTGCTAACCCAACCTACATGCTGAAAGCTAGAGATACAATATTGAACAACCCGACTGAAAAAGCCAAGATCGTCGAAGTCGCCGCCGCCGTCCTGCAACGCGAAGATGGTTCCTTCCTTCTGGCCCAACGTCCCCCCGACAAAATCTGGGCCGGCTATTGGGAGTTCCCCGGCGGCAAGATCGAGCCCGGCGAGACACCCCACCATGCGCTGTTGCGCGAGCTGCACGAGGAACTGGGCATCGCGGTCGAGACCGCATATCCGTGGGTGACGCGCGTGTTCACATATCCGCATGCGACGGTGCGGCTGAATTTCTTTCGCGTGACGGCGTGGAACGGGGATATGCATCCACATGAGGGGCAGCAGTTTTCCTGGCAGCATCTTCCGGATATAACGGTTTCGCCGGTGCTGCCTGCCAATGATCCGGTCCTGCGTTCGCTGTCTTTGCCGACCCTGTATGCGATCAGCAATGTGCAGGAGCTGGGCGAGGATGAATTCATGGATCGGCTGGAGGCTGCGCTGAGGAGGGGTTTGCGACTGGTGCAGTTGCGCGAGAAAAATCTTACGCGCGAGGTTTTGCGCGAGCTGGCACTGAAGATGTTGCCGTTGCTACGGAGATATGAAGCGAGTCTGATCATCAATGCCGACATCGAGCTGGCAAAGGAAATCGGCGCAGACGGAGTGCAGTTGACTGCTGCGCAACTTGTAGAATTGCACGAGCGCCCCGACGTGGAATGGTGCGCGGCTTCCTGCCACAATGCCGAGGAGTTGCGCACTGCCGAGGCGCTGGGATGCGATTTCGCATTGCTGAGCCCGGTGCTTCCGACAAGGTCGCACCCGGGAGCGCCGCATCTGGGTTGGGAAAACTTTGCGGCGACCGCGGCGGGATCGTCCATCCCTGTCTATGCGCTGGGCGGGCTGGCTGATGCCGACATGGAGATCGCATGGCAGCATGGTGCACACGGGATAGCTTTACAACGTCAGGCCTGGTGATTCCGCTTCCTTTTCATCGCTGATACTGTGTTGGCTTCCGCGCTTGCTCCTAGTCGTGCTAATTGCACTGCCGGAGTCGCAAGCTTGTCGCCGCCTTGTCTCAGCTTCGAAATGAAACCGGAATAGAGTTTTATTCGGTGAATTCCTGCTCGTTATCGTCTGCAGGTTTTGTCACGCGATATTCCTCGTTCGCCCATTTGCCAAGATCGATCAGCTTGCAGCGCTCGCTGCAGAACGGGCGGAAGCGGTTGCCGGTGTCCCACTGATGTTCCTTGCCGCACTGCGGACAGGTGACGATCGGCGGCTGTCCGGACGTCATGGTCAGGGAAGGGAGCAAAAGATCAGTTCGAAAGGAACGTCCTGTTCGAACAGCGTGGATTTGGCGGCATAGTCCGCGGCGATGAAGCGGATGCTGATGGCATATTTGTTGGCGCTGATTTCCGGTATGCATGCCAAATCGTTGTCCAGTCTTACCTGCAATATCTGCGCGATGCGCCCGCCCTGCATTTGCTGGAAAGTGCCATGGTGCGCAACAAGTTGAATCACCTTGCCGTTCTCGCGCAACAGACGCAGGATGATTTTCAATCCGGCATGCAGTGGCAGGAACGGTGCCAGCCAGATTCGCAGGTCCTTGCGCCGGGTGTCGGTATCCTGACGTTGCCAGTAATGATAGGAAGGCAGGTCGAATTCGCAAGTGCCGCCAGGCATCAAGGCGCGCTGCTTGATACCCATCAGCCACTCATTTTCGCGCAGCCGATGGCCGATTTTTCCGGTCATTGCAAAGATATTTGCGGATGCCCGGTCGATCTCTTCGAGAATAGCTTTCAGGGCATCTTCCGAAATCGCGGGGTTGTTGTGCAAACCGGAAAGTGCCCGTTTCTGCCTTTCCAGCTCTTGCAGCAGTTCTGATTTCAAGTCGGCGCGGCAGGCAACCTCCAAAATCTCGAACAGTGTGATCAGCGCAGCGTGGTGATCCTTGCTGCTTCCCTGTTCGATGAAGTGGGCGATTCGCGTGAACAAATCCTCAAGACGCAACAAGGTGCGCACTTTTTCATTAATCGGGAACTCATAGCTGATCACGCTGTTGCTGTCCGCGGTGTAATCGGGAATAAATCGATGGCGAACGATATATTGAACAACCTCATATCGTCAATCGCCTTTGAGGTAGCGTTCGTGCAGTGCGGCAACCTGCGCCGCAAGACTATCGATGCCGGCATCGTTGCGTATCAAGTCGTCAGCGAGTCTCAGACGCTCAGCGCGCGGGGTCTGCTGCGCGATGATGCTGCGAACTTCCGCTTCACTCATCCGGCTGCGCCTTGTGACACGTGCAACCTGATTTGCTTCGGTGCAATCGACGACCAGAATACGCCTGACCAATCCTTGAAATGCAGGGCTTGCGGGCAACAATGGCACGACGATGACCACATAGGGCTTATCAAGCAATTGCTGCAATTGTTTTTTGGCCTGCTCCAGTATCAGCGGATGCAGGACCAGTTCAAGCCGCTTCCTGGCGTCAACATCCGAAAAAATCAATCTGCGCATCTTGTCGCGATCCAATGCGCCGTCATCCTTGATGTATTCATTGCCGAATGCAGACCGGATCGCCGGAATCGCCGCACCTTTGGCTTGAGTCAGACGGTGCGCGATCGCGTCGGTATCGATGATTCCTGCTCCGGATTTAGCTAACATATCCGCCACCGTACTTTTGCCGCAGCCGATCCCGCCGGTAAGGCCGACAACAAGTTTGGAGATGCCCATAATCATGTGACTGAAAGGAGTTGCAGATAATTTTGAGTCAGTTTTTGTCCCCAAAACAGCGCGATCAATCCACCACCGGCAAGGTAGGGGCCGAATGGAATGGGAATGTTGCGGCCATGCTTGAGTGCAACGATCATCGTGATGCCAACAACGGCGCCTACCAGCGATGACAACATGATGATC
>Ga0224495_10000295_pt1 | contig 40722 bp, 36 predicted proteins | sample SF_Jul11_sed_USG_FD_168128 | JGI IMG/M metagenome (GOLD analysis project Ga0224495, IMG submission 168128) | Sediment microbial communities from San Francisco Bay, California, United States - SF_Jul11_sed_USGS_4_1 | ecosystem: Environmental > Aquatic > Marine > Sediment | place: USA: California... | reverse complement strand
TTCTGCCTGGATTTTTTCACCTGCTTGCAGATTTACCTGAATGGCTGCAAAATCTGGTTTTCCGATTATTTCAAATTTCATAATATTTCCTTTGGTTTATAATTTATCATGCTGTCTTATTTCTTTCTGGGGGGCAGGTTTTCTCTGAACCATGCTCCCAGACCGGGCACATTGCGGCTCTGAACCCAGACTCTGCCTCTGCCTTTAAATCGGGCAACCAGTCCCTCTCCGCCAAAAAAGAAACTTTTCCACCCGCCAAATTTTGTTATCTCATAGGTTAATGAGTCTTCAAATGCTACAATGTGACCTGTATCAACAATAAAAGTTCCATTTACCTCCATGACATCAATTCCACCGTAACTGGATATTAAAAGCGGCCCCGAGCCGGAGAGTCTCAAAAAAAAGAGCGACTCACCGCTGAAAAAACCCTTTAACCCCTGAAACTTTGTATCCATTTCAATAGCCGGATCTGAAGCAAGAAAGCCGGTCGACTGCACAAAAACAGTCTGGTTAGACAACTCTACCTGTACAATATCACCCGGCAAGGTCGGAGCTAGCTTGACCTCACCTGCCCCACGATGAGCAGTAAAAGTATTCATCCAGAAAGACTCTCCGCCCAGAACAGCACTTTTAAGACTTTTCAATAACCCACCACTTTGTGCTTTATGGGTTTGAATGGAAATATTATCACTCTTGCCGACCATTGCGCCCGATTCAGATTTGATACTCTCGCCTTCATTCAAGAAAACTGTTGCCATTGCATAACTTGGTTTAAAACTGATATTTATTTTCATTATTTCTTCCTTTTTTCTATTAACTTTCAGGACCTTTTTCAGCGGGGCAAGAATCCCATGATCCAGTCGATTAATCCTTTGCGAACGCGGGTCTGCATCCAGAGTGTACCGCTTCCTGAAAAGCGCATCGTAAAACCCTCACCCGATAACAAAGTAGATTTCCACCCACCTGTTTTTTGAACCTTATACTTAAGGGTTGGCTCAAATGCCACAAGATGACCGGTATCCAGAATAAACTCTTCTGTTACCTCTTTTTTATAGATCGCCCCGTATGAACTTATAAATAACTTTCCTGTTCCTGATGCCTCCAATAAAAAAACACCCTCTCTTGAGATTAAACTTTTCAATCCGCCAAATTTCGTTTTAATCGTAATGCCCGAATCTGAACAGAGATAAGCACCCTTTTGCAGTATCAGACTTTCATTATTTAAAGCAAGCTCCTGAACATCACCTGCAAACTCTGGAGCAATTCCCAGGCGGACCTCTTCTTTTGCGGTATAGGTATTTAAAAACATCGATTCACCACCCAGAATTTTTCGGGCAAGCGCAGACAAAAATCCGCTTCCAAAAGCTGTCTTTACCTCTACCGCCTCGTCCATATAGACCATGGAACCAGCCTCTGCTTTAACAGAGTCACCCTTTGATAAAACAAAATTTAAAATTGCATAAGTCGGTTTATGTGATATTGTGTATTTCATGTTTGATTGAAAAAGCAGGCTCTTTCTAAATGTCAACCACAATATCTCTCTGATATCACAAGAAATTTATTGACCTGTTTCATTTACGTAACAAATCTCTCTACGCTCACTACGTAGAGTAATCATTTGCGTTGTGGCTGAACTAAAATTATAAATCTGAAAACTTTATATAATGATAAAAAACAATCCCCCAATAATAAACAAATGGCAGACGTTAATAACTTGTTGACCCGTCAGTTAAAAGTAAAAAACTTGTGTACTATGTCTATAGTAATCGAAGAGTTTGGTCTGGAAAATAAAAAAAAATTACAAAAATTTGCAGAGTTCCCCTGGAAGCTATATAAAAACGAACCTCTTTATGTTCCCCAACTTAAAGGCGAGCTGATGGGAAACAAACTTCTCGGTATCAAGGGTCTTCTTACACCTGGGCATCCTTATCATAAAAATGGAAAAGTAACTCACTGGCTTGCCTACAAAAACGACAAAATTGCAGGCAGAATGAGCGGTGCTATCAACGAAACATTTAATAAATTCCACAATGAGAGTATTGCCAATTTTGGATTTTTTGAGTGCGAAAATGACCACGAGGTCGCAAAAGCACTTTTTCATGAGGCCGAAAAATGGGCGCGTGCTCACAAAATGAAAACATTACGCGGGCCCGGCTTCTATAGCAATGCGACACATGAGCCCTACCAGGGACTTCTTCTAAACGGCTATGATGACCCTCCCTGTCTCGAGATGGCCTACCACCCGCCTTATTATATTGATCTGGTGGAAAAAAACGGTTTTAAAAAAGCCAAAGATTACTACGCTGTGCTTATCGATGCCCGCCAGGATTATACAGAACAAAATGACAGGGTTGTTAAAATTATTCAAAAAAGAACAAAGGCCGTTACGCGCCAGTTAGATATGAAAAATCTGAAACGTGATGTTGCAACGATCGTTAAAATTTACAACGAAGCCTGGAAAAACAACTGGGGGTTTCTTCCACTGACAGATGATGACGGTGATGCAATGGCAGAGGTGCTTGCACTGGTTGCAGTCCCCGACCTGATTCGCTTTGCCCAGGTAAACGGATCGGACTGCGCCGTGGTTGGTTTTCTGCCTGATCTTAATGAAAAACTCTCCCTTAAAAAATCCCTGCTGGGCAACGGAGATATTATCAGAATTTTACGAATGGTTCTGGGCCGAAAATCTATTGAACGCTACCGCTTCTTTTTTCTTGGCGTCACCCAGGAGCATCAGCACACAGGCCTTGATTTTTTATTGACTCATGAAATCAAACAGCGTCTTCTCATGACCCGCGCAAAGTCTATTGAAGCATCACTACTGCTCGAAGAAAACCACGCAGTCATCAATCTTGCCGTCAAACGGGGTGGCGGAAAAATCTACAAAACCTATCGTATCTATGACAAGTACCTGTAATTCTGAAAATGAATGTATAAATAAAATTATAAATAAAATTAAAAATAAAATTCAATGAAAATTTTAACAGCAAACAAAAGGGGCATCTGTATATTAAATCTGCCTTGACTTATCTCTGCCCCTGGCTTCGGCCGTTTTACAAACGGGCCTCTGCCACCCTTTCATGAAAAAGATCCCTGGCATTTCGAGTTATCTTGTTGTATAATTATTTCCATTCATCACGAATTTTATAACCAGGAAACTGGTTCGAACCGTGATCAACAAGAACCATCACAAGATCAAACATAAACAAAGAGGGACCCTCCTCTTGTGAGGCGTGTGTGACAAGTTTTAAACCTTCAAGACGAAAATCAAATGATTTTGTTTTATTACGGTTTCGCTTCTGCAGATATACCGGAATCGCAACCTCAATCCTTTTCCAACCCTCAAAATCAAGATCAGCCAGTTTCAAGGTGGTATCTTTGCGAACACTGTTTGAAATCACTGCATACAGCCGCTCTTTTTTTCTGGTACCATATACCCACAACGCAAGGGCAACCGGTCGTCCGCTCCATGTCTGGTGAATGGATTCTGGAATACGAATAAGAACAGCATCTTTTCCAGGATCTGAAATAAATATCTGCAACTCCTGCGCATAGAGCTGCTCTGCAGGAGGAGATCTGTGTTGAACCTCTGCAGATTTTTTTAAAATATCAAGGTCTTGAACAAATAAGGGATGAACTTTTTTATCTGCATAAAAACCATATTCTGATTCTGGAACCCTTTTTACAAACCTGAGAAACCAGGATATAGGCTTTAAAGTTTCCACACGCCATTTGACCCGCTCTTCAAAATCATCGACAAGAAGCATTTCCACACCATTTTCAGGGTTCAACCCCTGCCAGACCGTCTCAAGTTCCGAATTTTGACTCTCAGTTGCGACAGGGGCCTTCATTTTTGCTTGGCCCCCAGATTGGCTTACCCCCGAATTTACATTCGAAGAATTTTGTAGCTGCCCCCGGGTATTTTGTGGCCATGCCGAAAAATAAAAAGGAAGAGAATAAAAAAAAGATAAAATCAAAACAAGATAAATAAAAATTTTATACATGCAGCCTGCTTAAAGATAGTATCGCATCAGAGGGTAAATACCTTTACCCTGATTTTTTATTCTGGCTTGTTTAAATAATGACCGAGTTTATCATGCTTTGTATGAAGATACTTTTTGTTATACTGATTCGGTTCAATAATAATAGGAACCCTCTCAATAATTTTCATTCCATACCCTTCCAGACCCACCACTTTTCGGGGATTATTGGTAATCAAACGAATCTCTTTTACGCCCAGTGTATTTAATATCTGGGCCCCTATTCCATAATCTCTTAGATCTGCGTCATAGCCGAGCTGCTCATTAGCCTCAACAGTATCGTATCCCTCATCCTGATAACGATATGCTTTGAGCTTGTTGACAATTCCAATTCCACGACCTTCCTGTCTCATATACAACAGTATACCATTTCCCTCTTCGGCAATCTTTTTCATTGCGGCCTCAAGCTGGGCACCGCAATCACATCGCAAAGAATGAAAAACATCTCCGGTTAAACACTCAGAGTGCACCCTGACTAGGGTAGGTTTTTTATCGCTGATTTCACCCATCACCATGGCAAAATGCTCTTTGTTATCTATATCATTCGAAAATACTTTCATCTGAAACATTCCATACTCAGTAGGAATGACGGCATCAACAACCTCACGAACCATATGTTCGCGTTCTCTTCGAAATTTTATAATGTCCGCAATCGTTATCAATTTAATTTTATGTTCCTGGGCAAATTTTTCCAGATCACCCATTCTGGCCATGGTGCCATCATTATTCATAATTTCACAGATTACACCCACTGATGCTTTTCCTGCAAGCCGTGCAAGATCAACGCATGCTTCAGTATGACCAGCCCGTACCAGAACTCCCCCATCGCGGGCAATTAAAGGAAAGATATGACCTGGTCTGATAAAATCTGCCGCTTGTGCTTTAGGATCAGCCAGTCTCTGTATGGTTTCGCAACGATCTTTGGCTGAAATGCCTGTTGTTGTATTTTCACGGGCATCTACCGAGACAGTAAATGCTGTTCGGTGATTATCTTCATTTTTTATGACCATCGGGTCAAGATCAAGTTTTTTTGCACGATTAGAAGAGAGAGGTACACAAATCAGACCTCTTCCATAAGTAGCCATAAAATTTATTTTTTCAGGAGTTACCATCTCCGCTGCCATAAGCAGATCACCTTCATTTTCACGATCCTGTGAATCGGTCACAATGAGCATGTTTCCTGCTTTGATCTCTTCAATTGCCTCTTCTACCGTACAATGGTATTGAAAAGAGCTACGGTTTCTTTTTTTCCCTATAAAATCTTTAATAACACTCATAAAGCCCCGTCTGCACTATAATGCAAGGCTCTATTTTCAACCAACATAGAGTCAAGCAGGAAATCTCTTAACTTTTTTTCCATTATGACGAAAATATTCTATGAAAAAGATAATTATTTTTTATGCGATCAGCCTGTTATTTAGCGGTTTTATTTTTTCTGCCGGAATGGAAAAATATGACCATATGGACATTTACAAAGGTTCAAAGGTAAACGGAAAAGGCCCTTATCAGGAAAATGTATACGATGCAAATCAAAAAGAAATTGCTGTTGCTACCTATAAATATAATGAAAATGGCCAACTTATAGAAGCCTTGTATACCAAGAACAATACTAATGATGGCAAAACGAAATATACATACAATGAAGGACTCCTGCAGGAAGAAATTATTTATAACAGCGAAAATGTTATGGTAGAAAAACTGGTTTATAAATATAGCAAGGGCCATCTTTCGGGTTATACAGTAACTGATAGTAACGAAAAAGAAGTTCTGCGGTGGCAATATAGCTATAAAAATAACAAGATTTCATCTGGCATTCGGTTTATTGAAAAAGAGATAACAGAAAAATTTACTGTTAAATATGAAAAAAATGGAAATTCTGTTTATCAGATTTATTATCCAAATGACGAAAAAGCAGGCACTATTGAAACTTATTTTGATAAGGAAAACATTGTCAAAAGAGAAAAAGTAGATGTAACCGGAAAGTATATTATTAACTACAAATATGATAATGAAAATCGCCTTTTAGAAATGGTATTTTATGAAAAAGAAAAAAAAGGTGAAACCATGGTTCTTCAAAAAACACATAAATTAATTTATGCCGAGATCATAAATCCAAATCCTGAAAAAATCTCCTTAAGAAAATAATCTTCATTTCTACCGTTACGGGTGATCAGTGCAAACGTTCACCTGTAGCGATTTTTTAAAATCAAGCTCTTAGTTTTTGTTGCAATTTTTATAACGAGTCTCTTTAATCAATCTGTTTTTTATTTTCTTCGTATAATTTTTTCAGAAATCAGGTTCCGCAGTAATTTTTGCTCTTTATCGCTCATATCCAGTTTTATTTTCAAAAAATAAAAATTTTTTAAATGGCTGAACTTATCTTTATAATAATGAAGTCTAATCCAGTCTTTTTCCGTTGTAATTAAAATATCATCTTTGGCAACTCTTTTGAGAATACTCGCTACATCGCTGTCGCTGTATCGATGGTGATCCCTGTATGAAATACTCCTCACATTTTTTGCACCGAGATTTTCAAGTGTTTTTACAAATGCACGATGATTGCCAATACCCGAAAGGGCCCATACAATACTGTTTTTAATTTTTCCAGGCTTTTCTTTTTTAGCACCTGAGGCAAAAGACTCCAGAGCCACCGGAAGTTTTACAAGAGAATCCGGTTTATGCATGCTTCTGAAAATATTACCATGACCCGCAAAGCGCTTTATTTTTTCCACCAGCAAATTACATTCGTCTTCTGAAACAAGGTCTGATTTTGTAATAATAACAACATCACAGCGCGACAACGCCTCTGGAGATTCTCGCAAATTGCCATGCGGAAGAATATGACCATTTCCAAATGGATTAACCGCATCAATCAACACAATATCTACATCGCGATGTAAATTATAGTGTTGAAAACCATCATCAAGAATAAACAAGTCAGACTTGTATTTTTCTGATAAACTTTTTCCATTCTTGTATCTTTTCCTACCTACTGCTATAGGAACATCTTTTAAATTACAGGCCAGTAGATAAGGCTCATCTCCACTTTCCTGTTCGGTTAAAAATATTCTTTTACCATCTGATAGAATCGCCCCTTCACGATAAACAGAGCCACCATAACCACGGGTAAGTATTGCAGCTCTTCTTTTCAGAGGTTTAAGTAACTCTATTAAAAAAATAACGGTGGGTGTTTTACCCGTACCACCTGTTGTCAGGTTTCCAATGGATATAATAGCAGAGTTGTTTATTTTTTTAGGCGTTCTGAGGTATTTATTTATATAATCACCCAATTGATATAATTTTTCGAGAGGAAATCGAAATTGACCCATTTTCATTATATAAGCTATGATCAACTTCTTTTTATCACGTCAATAAAATAACTCTTGTCGTCAATATTTCCAATAAATCTATGGAGAGATGAATCTGAAATACCATTGCGTTGAAATTCTGGAAAACAAAAAAGAGTCTTCTTTGCTGCACTACGTTAAAACCTCAAAACCAAAGGAGTACAGCTTCATTAATGGCCAATACATTTCCGCTCACAAGGAAGGATTTGAAGATACTTACTTTGCGCTTGCATCCCACCCGGATGACCTGTACCTTGAGTTTCTCATTAAAAAAAGCCATCATCTTGCCGGAGAAATCACATCCAGAGGCCCGGGATTTCAATTCAATATCAGCTCCCCCCAGGGGCCAGGATTTGACCATAATAAACTTAAAGGACAAAATATACTTTTGATCACCCACGGAAGTGGTATTTCAGCATTTCTGGGTCTAATTAAAGAAATTCGCAATCATCGCGAAAATTATAAATCTGTACTTCTGCTTTATGGAGTCAGGTCCCCAGACGAGTTTCCTTTAAAAAATACGATCCGGGAGTGGATGGGTTCCATGGAAATTTACGACATTATTTCACAAACACCACCTGATGGACAATTCTGGAATGGTGAAATAGGACATGTTCAGGATATCTTAAATAAGCTGAATCCGAAGGCAGAGCAAACTATTGCATTAATCAGTGGTTCTGATAAAATGGAGCAGGATGTAAAAAAAATCCTGTCTGCCATGCATTTTTCTGCAAATCAAATAATTACAAATCGATCCTGATAAAAAATATCAATCCATATTTTTTATTAATAACTTCGCCCGATCAATCTGTTTTTTTACCTCCTCATAAGAAGTTGATCCGCGACCCTGCTTGCTTTTAATACACGATTCAAGGGTTAACACCTCTACAGGCAGTTTATACCCAGAACCCCAAACTGTTTCGATATCAGTAGAGGATAACTCATCAGCAAAAATATTTCTCTGTTCACAATATAAGACTAGTTTCCCCGTAAGTTCATGCGCAACCCTGAAAGGAACTTTATATTCACGTACAAGATAATCAGCTATATCTGTAGCTACCGCAAAACCTTTCCGGAGATTCTGTAGTACCCTTTCCGGAATAAATTTGCAATTCAATAAAATCTCCTGAACTCCAGAGATTGCCATTTCTACCTGTTTGACAGAATCAAACAAATATACCTTATCTTCCTGCATATCCCTGTTATATGTCAATGGAAGCGATTTCAACATTACCATCAATGCATTCAAATGTCCAATCACTCTGCTGCTTTTTCCTCTTAACAACTCGGCAATATCAGGATTTTTTTTCTGGGGCATTATAGAAGAGCCCGTTGTCACCTTGTCTCCCATTCGCACATAGCCAAACTCTGTTGTTGAATACAATATCAAATCTTCACAAAGAGAGCTCACATGAATAAAAAATCTGCTGGCAAAAAAATGATACGAGAGTTGATAGTCTCTGTCAGAAACAGCATCCATACTGTTCTCATATATATTTTTAAATTTTAACTCTGTGGCAGTAAACTCACGATCTATCGGGTAATTGGCACCTGCCATTGCGGCTGCACCCAGAGGAGATATGTCTGTTTCGTTCTCCGCAAAACTCAAAAGACTATAATCACGATAAAATTTCCAGAAATAGGCCATTAAATAGTGCGATAATAAAACAGGCTGGGCTATTTGTGTATGAGTATATCCTGCCCAGATTACTGTGCTGTTTTTTTCTGAAATATCAATTATAGTTTCTAATAATCCATGCAAAAGTTTTTTCTGCTGAGCAATGGAAAACTTTAAAAAAAGATGAGTATCTGTGGAAACCTGATCATTGCGGGACCTTCCTGTGTGCAGAGCTTTTCCATCATCACCAATAATTTCTATTAACCTTTTTTCAATATGAGTATGAATATCCTCAAGCGATGTATGATATTCCATCATGCCACTTTCAATTTCACCCTGTATCTGATTTAATGCTTTTTCAATTGTCTCCGACTGATTTGCTGTTAAAATTTTCTGCCGGGATAACATACGAACATGAGCAATTGAGCCCTGTATATCAAATCTGTAAAGTTGATAATCAAATGAGATGGATTCTGATATTTGTTCACTGATAGAAGAGATTGACTCGTTAAACCTCCCCCCCCATAGCTTTTCCGGTTTCTTGTTCATAGCTATAAAGTTTAAAGCAAACTACGAGTGTAAAGCAACAATATTATTTATCTCTTTTTAATTTAAAATATCCTACTTTCCCAAAAACAGGATGATACTTCAACTCGGGACTTTTTTGATCCACGGACACACTTTGATCAATTTTATAAAGATAGACATATTCACCATAAGGCAAACTTTTACTGATTTCAAAATATCCGTCATCTGACCTTTTCATCTTATCTATTTTTGAGTCCCAGTTATTAAATGATGATATTAATGATATCGATTTTGCCTCAGGACGGTATATTCTAAACAATACTTTCTTATTGTCCAGAGTATCAGCCTGTAAAACAATAACTCCTTCTTCAGGTTTAAACTGCTCTGATGTAAAATAAAAAATCGATAACAGACCACCTGCGTTATCCTCTGTATAATTTATATGTGTTGAATCATTAACAAATAATCCATCGACTACAAATTTATATTTGAGCATATTTGTTTTAATGTTTTCCTTGTATGTACGAAGCTCGAATATATAGTACCAGACACCCTTATCATTTTTTGTCATAGGATGCATGACATAATTATCAAAATCTGAGACAAAATTAACCGATGTTGCATTATAATTTTTTATTGTAAACAATATTCCTGAACTTAAAATCTTGTTACTTTGCTTGTAATTCTGGGTGTCAATAAGCTCAATAAACCGTGGCTTCACTGCAATCGTTAAATTTTTTAAATCCTTGTTAAAATATAGATGCGTCTGGCGGGAATCTTTACTGGAAAATATCTCTGATGAATAGGAGTAAATCGGTTTTACCGATAGGGAGCATAATAATATCATGGAAAAAAATAGTTGACGTTGTTTGTTGTTCATAATTTTACTTTTAAAATAATTCTTCGTTAATACATTTTTTAATATTGGCCGACAATATTTTATCGACGAAAACAGAAAAAATATAAATAACTTTTAATTAACATGTTTAGAAAAAAAAGTGCAGAAAAAGAAGAAGAAAAAGAAGAAGAGAGTAAAGAGATAGTTTACTCTCCCGAAGAGCTCTCTATTATCAATGAGCTTGTTCAGGACTATTCTCAAATACCAGGTCAGGTCGACACTACACCCGAAGAAAAAGAAGAAGAGGGCGAATTATCTGATAACGATGAATTAAGTGATCTCGATAATCAAGAAGATCTGGAAGTATCTCCCGATCTGGATGCTAAACAACCTGAAAGCTCACTTCCCAATATTGCCAAACCTGCGGACAACGCATTATCTGAATTTGATGATCTGGCAAATCTGGATCTGGACACTATAAGCGATACTGAATCTCCCCCTGCGGATGATCTCGGGTTTGATCTGGGCGAACCAGCCCCTCCTGCGGATGACCTCGGGTTTGATCTGGGCGAACCAGCCCCTCCTGCGGATGACCTCGGGTTTGATCTGGGTGAACCAGCCCCTCCTGCGGATGACCTCGGGTTTGATCTGGGTGAACCAGCCCCTCCTGCGGATGACCTCGGGTTTGATCTGGGCGAACCAGCTCCCCCTGCTGATGATCTCGGGTTTGATCTGGGCGAACCAGCTCCCCCTGCTGATGATCTCGGGTTTGATCTGGGTGAACCAGCTCCGCCTGCTGATGATCTCGGGTTTGATCTGGGTGAACCAGCTCCGCCTGCTGATGATCTCGGGTTTGATCTGGGTGAGCCGGCTCCACCTGCTGATGACATGGGGTTTGATCTGGGCGAACCGACTCCTCCTGCGGACGATCTCGGGTTTGATCTGGGCGAACCGACCCCTCCTGCGGACGATCTCGGGTTTGATCTGGGCGAACCGACCCCTCCTGCGGACGATCTCGGGTTTGATCTGGGCGAACCAGCTCCCAAAACAACTTTTGAAGAACAACCCTTTAATCTTACAGCACCTTCTCTTGATGATCTGAACCCTGAAGTGGCCTTCAAAAAGCCCCGCAAGAAAAAATCATCTTTAGATTCAGAATTGATGGATCTTCAAAATGAACAGAGCAAAAAACTCAGTCCAACTCAGGTACAAACCATCAGAGAGCACTTAAAAAGAGTCTCACCCTTACTTAGAAATATTATAATTGATACCCTTTTACAAGATAAGCTACCCGGTGACAAAAGTGAAGAACTCACTCAAAAATTACTGAATCAAGAATCTGAAAATGAGCTGAAAGATTTTATTGAAACACAAACAGGTAAAAAACTTGCTGATATTGATCTAAAACAAAAAACTGAACGGAAAACTCTATACACCAAGCCTCAATATTCAGAAGGAGGACTTGAAAGACAGGCGCGGCTCTTAAAAATCACAAGAGTAGCCGCTTTGGTATTGGTTGGTGCATCCATTCTCTTTACAGGCAGTTATCATCTCATAATAAAAAAAATATTATATAATAATGCAGTATCAAATGGAAAAGAGATTTTATTATGGCAAGACTCGTTAGCCCCTAGAGAAATTGAAAAAGCAGAAAAATATTTTAATAAGGCAATTTCTTATTATCCTGAAAAATCTTTTGCATACCTTCAATTTGCAGAAGCATACCGGCGGCGTGGTCTTTATGAAAACTCTTTTGAAAAACTGTTTGGAAAAGTTGAATTATTATCAACAAATAATAAAGCCATCCGTTACATGGATCAGGAATTAACGACAAATGAGCAAATCTGGAACCTGCTCAACAAAGTTCCCATTGTAGAATATGGCGCTGACAATCAAGATAAAGTAGTTATAAACAATATATTATTCAAACTGGTTAAAAAAGGGGCATATATAATTACCCATCTTGACTTGAAAAAAGACGAAGCGATAGTTCTATATGCTCTTGGTGATTTTCATTCAAATCCTGCACGAAGATTTTATAGCTCTCCCTACCGAAATAACATTCTGGGCATTGATTATTATCAGCGCATAATTACATTTACCGCTAAAGACGATTCCCTGTTTGGAGAAGACTTTAAATCCAAAGCTATTCTCGGTATAGGTAATGTTTATTATAATCAAAAAGATTTTTACAGATCGCATGATTATTACAATAAAATAATAGAAGCAGATCCTAAAAATGTTGATGGACAGGCAGGAATGCTCAGAACTCTTATTCAACTCTATAAAAAATCCAATGATCCAAGGTTAATTATACAACAACACAGCAAGATCAAGCATGCCTATAAAATTGAAAAAGAGTTACCTCTATATATATTGGCCCGTTTAGCAGCGTTTTATATCGACCTTCCTGAAACAGATGATCTGCGCATTCAATACAATGTTTCCCCCGTTGATAATGTTAACGGGCAAAAACTCCGTGGAAGAGCAGAAGAGCTGCTAAATATTATTTTTCAAAAAAATGAAAAAGATATGTACGGTAATGTTCTCAAGGGCAAGGAATTTGCAGAGGGTTATTACCAGAGAGGCCGGTACTACCGTTATGTTGTAAAAGAGGTTCGAATGGCAATGAGTCAATTTGAATATGCCTATAAATATAATCCTGATCATTTTATGGCGCTTAATGACCGGGCAGAAGTCCTTATGGAATTATATGATAATGATAACGCAAAAAAACATCTCGAACTTGCCATTACAAAAATAAGTGAAGATAAGTTAAATACTCTTGGTGATCGGCCGGAAGATGATACATTGCTTGAAGCCGATCTGGGAAAAATATATTTTAATCTGGCAAAATCCATATATAATACAACAGTAACCAATGTAGACACCAAAGACCGCTGGTTACGTTTGCAAGAGACAGAAAAATTTAACAGCAGTGGTGAAACAGGTAGACAAACACTCATAAATATGCTCGAGGAGACTGAGAATTATTTCAATCAGGCATTAAAAACAGGTTTAAAAGAAGAAAAATATCTGGTAGAATTAAATTACTACATGGGATGGAGCAATTACATAAAAAACAACTATCAAAAAGCTCTCTTTTACTGGCAATCTATCTCAACCGATGCCGAAAGGGGTATACCTACTCTTGAAATGGCTAAAAGTTACGCTCTTTATTACCAGGGAATTCATGATCCTCAAAATCAAATGAAATATATGGAAACTGCATTAAGTCATCTGATGTATCTGCTGAGTGTTTATACAAATCGTCTCGAAAACATATCTGACGTAAACCTGAAAGAACATGAAAATATTTTTACACGGTTGATAATAATTGAAAATAATCTGGGTGCCGTCTACGAAGTGCTGGGAAGTGAAGAAAATGCATTAAAGCACTATTGGCAGTCTATAGAATATTCAAAAAAAGTTTCTCGTGAAAATGAGATCAGTCAGTTTAACATACGATTAAGTTTCAGAAGAGACGGCCTTGAACCCCGTGAAAAATATCCATTAATTATGGATTATATTTCACCATATACCGAAGAAAAAAAGATGTAAACCCATGAAAAAAATAGTACTTCTTATTGCCATAATGGCAACCTCTGCAGCTCTTGTAACTCTCTTTATGCTCCTTCATCGAAAGGCCCAGCTTGCAAAACTTGAAAATACATTCTGGTCTGTAAGTGAAAAAATTTCTTCTGAATTATCTCCCGAAAACAAAATCAGGCAAATGTTTGTTCTTTACATAGAGCTGGATAAATACGAAACGCTGGAAAAAATAATGCCAGGGGCTATTTTTGTTCATAATAATAATATTCCCAGGTTTTCAAATGGCGAAAAAGATTATGATATGCTTCCTTTTTTAATAGAAAAAATTCATCGCATTTATATGAGCAAACAAGTTCCGCCCCCTTTGTATTCCATCGATGAGGAAGGTGGTTATGTAAGAAGAATATCATCTAAGGACGATTTCCCTTCCGCAATGACAATCGGCGAAGCAATGGTGGAAACAGGTAAAACCGATCTCTCTATGCTCACCGGGTTTTATACATGCCTCAAATTAAGGAAATATGGAATATCATGGAATTTTGCACCTGTCGCAGATGTTCAAACCAATCCGGAAAATCCGGTAATTGGAGCCCGATCTTTTGGCTCCGACCCTGAACTGGTTTATGAGGCAACAAGCTCATATCTGGAAGGACTGACGAGCGCCCGTTGTCTGGGCAGTGTAAAACACTTTCCCGGTCATGGAGATACATCGCTTGATTCTCATAAAAATCTCCCATATGTAAATAAAAATCCTGAAGAATTGAAAAACAATGAACTTTTTCCATTTAAAAAAATCGTTCAAAATCACTCCGAGCTGGTGCACTCAATTATGACAGCCCATATAGTTTATCCGGAAATCGATGATAAACCCGCTACTTTTTCTTACAAGTGGCTAACCGGTACATTAAAAAATGAATGGGGATATAAAGGTATTATTGTTACTGACGATCTGGGAATGAATGCAGTAAATATTTATGCAGCAAAAAATCAAATTGATAATCCTGCAGTAGAAATTATCAATGCAGGCGCAGATATGCTGCTTTATTTTGGATCTGCTCCAGAGAGTGAAATACTTGTTAATAAATTAATAGCTTTTTATAAAACAGCAAATCCAGAATTTAAAAACCGCATTCAGGAATCTGTTAAAAAAATTATATATTATAAATTGAAATCAGGAATAATTGATCACTATCTTGATAGTGTTTCTGAGAACTGGCAACCGGAAGAAAAACAGATGGTTGAGGTTATAAAACAATACTCCTATGAAATTGAAAATAGAATTGATATGATTGAAAAACAGCTCCCTGATGCAATCTCTACCAATAAATTTATTTCTGAGCATGGAATAAAAACAATAATTGCTCCAGAAACACTGCCGAAAAAAATACAGGGAGAACAATTATTTACCGATCTGAATGAAAAAAAGATCGATGAACGGCTTCTTAAAAATTTTAAAATTATTTTGCCCCTTTCAAAGATTTCTGAATCAAACTGCAGCGATTATTGTCTGGTTCTATTCACCACTAAAAACAAAATTGAATCTCTCCCAATGCTCAGGTCAAAAACGGGAAAATATATAATATACTCCCTTGATAATCCATTCCCATCCCGCAAATATAAAACATTGCTTCGTCCAGAGGATATTTTTATTACCACATTTTCAAACACAGATGAATCTGTTTCAGCACTAATAAATATGGTTTCAGGTAAATATATTCCTCCTAAAGCAGCAGTAATATATTAATAAAATTAAAATTTGAACTCACCCTTCCCCTTCCTGATAATCTCAGGCGGGTTTGACCGCATATCCAGAATTGTGGAAACAGATAATTCAAGTGGACCGGTATCTATAATGCCTGCTACAAGTTTACCAAATTTTAATTCCAAAGCTTCCGGAAAAGTTAAATAACTATCTTTAACAAATACTGATGTACCAATTAATGGCATTTCAATTCTTTCCAGTATTCCTTCAATAACAGGATGGTTGATAATCCGGATTCCTACACTCTCTTGTTTGGTTAAGGTATAATGGGGAATATTTTTTGATGCTTGAAAAATCAGCGTAAATGGTCCCGGCAAATTTGATTTCATCAGCCTGAAAGTTTTATTTCCTTCCATTCTAATGTAATGAGAAGCTTGCGAAAAATCCCTGCAGTACAAACTCAAGGGTTTGTTTGGTGGCATCTCTTTTAGTTGATATAATTTCTCGATTGATTTCTTGTTTCCAAGTGTTGTAACAAAAGCATAAACAGTGTCTGTTGGCAATACATAAACTGCCCCACTTTGAAGATCTTTTGCCACCTTATCCAGAATGTTTTTTTGAGGATTGGCAGGATGTACGGTTATCAGCATAATTTATAATAATCAATATATTTAATTCATTTTTTCGGTCAAATCAATTTTTATTTCAAATTTTTATTTCAAACCCAATATTCAAAAATTGTATTTTATAAAATTAACATTGCATCACCGTAAGAGTAAAAAGAGTACCCCTGATGGATGGCATGGTTATAGGCATTTAAAACAAGCTCTTTTCCACCCATCGCTGAAGCAAGCATTAACAAACTTGATCCTGGAAGATGAAAATTGGTGATTAATCCATCTACCGAATAAATTTGATCGGGAGGTTTAATGAAAATATCTGTTTTACCATTCAAATGAGAATTATACAATCCTCCGCTTTTTCTATAAATCGTTTCAAGAATTCTCAGAGTAGTGGTTCCAACGGCTATCAGACGATTATATTCTTTGCTAGCTATTTTTTTAGCGACATGTTCCTCTACAGAATAATACTCTTCATGAAGTACCCCCCTCTGAAAATTTTCCAGATTTAACGGGGCAAATGTCCCGTATCCAACATGAAGGGTTGCAAACTCAATATCGATAGATCGGTTCCGCAATTTTTCAATAATTTTATTCGTGAAATGAAGCGAAGCAGTCGGCGCAGCCACTGAGCCTCCAATCTCGCCAAAAGGATTTTGATAATTTTTTCTATCTTCTTCCACCTCTTCTCGATTAAAATAAGGAGGTACAGGCATCTGGCCTATTTCGTCAAATATTTCAGGTGTTAAAGGTATGGGCTCTTTTAAAAAAGTCGTTCCGTCATTATTTTTTAAAACCTGAAAACATAACGAACTGTTTTTCTCGGCAACAAGATACTCAAGATGCTTTAACTTTTTTCTTTTTTTTATTAAAACACTCCATAATGAACTGTTTTGAGAATCTCTTTCTAAAAACAGAGCCTCAAATCGACCTCCTGAATAGGTCTCACTTTGTCTCTGAAAAAAAACACGTCTTGCCTCTACCCTGCTGTTATTAAAAAGCAACAGATCACCTGGCTCTAAAAGCTCCGGAAGGGAATAAAACTGATAATCATCAATTTTTTTCTTTCCCCTGTCTAGATACAATAATTTACAACTATCAACAGGTTGAGCAGGAGTTTGGGCAATCAGATTTTCAGGTAACTCAAAATAATAATCACTGAGAAGCTCGCATTCTTTTTTTAATTTCATAATAACTTTTTACCCTGATATCAAATATTTATGTAAAAAAATTTATCTTTTTTATTGTCTTGTTATCTCATATGCTTTAATTTGGTAATATCATGGCAATTAATATATTATTAGCCGCTGTAGAACCTGGAAACGAACAACATGTGATTAATACACTCAACAATATTTCCCATACTGAAGTAACCGCTCAAGGAGAAGGGTATATCATTATCGCAACCGACAATGAAAAAAGCGAAGATGACTTTAATTTAATGGAAACAATAAGATCTATTGAAGAAGTTAAACATTTATCACTGGTTATAAGCGCAAACGATGATGCACTTAATGCTCTAAACATCAAGGACTTCTAAATAAACAGGACAATCAAAATGGATAAATCTAAAACAATAAACAGAAAAGAATTTTTCAAGAAAATTGGGACTGCTTATGCTATAGCAGTTGCCGGACCTTCCTTTTTCAGTAGTTGCAAGGAAAAAGCAGACCCTTCATTGCTGGAACAACTTTCTGTTGATTGGAACAAGGCTCCCTGTCGTTTTTGTGGAACGGGGTGCAGTGTTATGGTCGGTACAAGGGACAACAAGATTTGCGCGATCGCGGGAGACAAAAAAAGCCCCGTTAACAAGGGTTTGCTTTGTGTAAAAGGTTATCATCTGGGTGAAATACTGTATGGAGAAGATCGTTTCAAGAAAGCTTTCATAAAGAAAAATGGAGCCATGGTCGAAAGTTCCATTGATGAAGCTCTTGATTTAATTGCGGCAAAATTCAAAGAATCAATCGCAACAAATGGTAAAGACTCTGTAGCTATGTATGGATCAGGACAATGGACTCTTCAGGATGGTTATGCTGCTTTAAAATTTTTTAAAGGTGGAATTGGTACAAATAATATTGAAGCAAATGCACGACTTTGTATGGCATCAGCTGTTACCGGTTTTTTATCGACTTTTGGCAAAGATGAACCTATGGGATGCTATGACGACCTTGACCTGGGCGATGTATTTGTATTATGGGGAAACAACATGGCTGAGACACATCCTGTTCTGTTCAGCCGAATTACAGAAAATAAAAGAATCAACCCGAATGTAAAAATTGTTGATATAACTTTAAGACATACAAGAACATCACAGGCTTCTGATTTGGTAATGCACTTTAACCCCCAAAGTGATCTGGCCATAGCAAATGCCATAGCACGGGAAATTATAGTAAATAATCAAATTAAAAAAGATTTTGTTACTAAACATACTTTATTCAAGGCAGGCACAACCAATATTGGTTACGGGCTGGAAGGAGTAGCAGAGCCAACTATCGAAGATCAATTAATATCATTTGAAGAATATAAAAACTTTGTAGATAAATATACACTGGATTATGCTGAAAAAGTTAGCGGTGTTCCTGCGGCTCAAATAAAAAAACTGGCTTCATACTATGGAGATCCAGGTGTTAAAATTGTCTCTCTATGGTGCATGGGAATGAATCAGCATACCAGAGGGACATGGATTAACAATCTTGTATATAATATACACCTTTTAACCGGTAAAATTTCCCTTCCCGGAAGCGGACCTTTCTCTTTAACTGGTCAACCAAGCGCATGTGGAACTGTTCGTGAAGTAGGCACTTTAACTCATGGATTACCAGGTGGAAGAAATGTTAAGAATAAAGAAGACAGAGACTTTACAGAAAAATTGTGGGGTATAAAAAGCGGTACAATTCCAGAGAAACCATCTGCACATACAATCAACATGTTCCGGAAACTTAAAGAAGGAAAAATCAAAGCAATATGGATACAGGTAACAAACCCAATGGTTACACTTCCTGATAGAGAAAAATTCTTGAAAGGCATTGAAAAAAATAAACCATTTATAGTTGTATCTGATATTTATCCTACTCCCACAACAAAAATTGCTGATGTAATTTTGCCGGCAGCAATGTGGGTTGAGAGAGAAGGCTGTTTCGGTAACAGCGAGAGAAGAACCCAACAATGGAATAAACTTGTACCCCCTCCTGGAGATGCAAAACCGGACTCCTGGTACACCATTGAAGTCGCCAGAAGAATGGGCTACGAAAATCTGTTTCCCTGGCAAAAAGAAGAGGATCAGGGAAAAGGACTTTTTGATGAATATCGAAAATTTACAATCGGAGTTGGAAAAGATCTTGCAACATATGAACAATTAAAAAAAGAACGGGGTATGCGATGGCCTGTTATCAACGGAAAAGAGACGAAATGGCGCTATCGGGAAGGTAGCGATTCCTACGTTAAAAAAGGAGAAGGGTTTTCTTTTTATGGAAACAAAAAACTTCAAAATAAAGCTATTATATGGGAGCGGCCTTATGAACCAGCTGCTGAAGAACCAGATACAGAATTCCCATTCTGGCTGACTACCGGCAGGGTAATGGAACATTGGCATACCGGTTCAATAACCAGAAGAGTAGAGCAACTTCATCAGGCGGTTCCTGAAGCATATGTAGAAATTAATGAAGAGGACGCCCAAAGGCTAAAGATTAAGGATGGTAAAAAGGTAAAACTGGTATCTAAAAGAGGAGAAATTACCTTGAAAGCCGTAATAAATGGTAGAGCCAGACCTCACAAAGGTGTACTGTTTGTTCCCTTCTTTGATGAAGATCTACTCATCAATAAGGTGACGCTTGATGCACACTGCCCTATATCAAAGCAACCAGATTATAAAAAGTGTGCAGTAAAAATTGAAAAGGTATAATCAAATGAATAACCAGTGTAAAAAAATCCTACAGGTAATTGGAATAATCGCAGTAAATTTGGTAATATTTTCTCTTTTCAACTGCGGGAAAAAAGATGAGCACACTCAAATGCGGGAAAAAAGAGAATCTCTTCGTGCCTATGAAGGTGCTCCTCCGGTTATACCCCACTCGATAAACCGGACAACCTCAGATTATTGCCTTGTTTGTCATGAAAAAGGGGTGATTTTTGAAGCAGAGGCTGTTGTCATGAATCAAAAAAATGCGCAAGCTAAAATTACACCCCATCCGCAATGGGTAAACTGCATTCAATGTCATGGTCTACGTATCGATGACTCTAAATTTAGAAAAAACAAATTTATGCCTTATCGAATTACCAGTACACCTTTTACGAAAACCAAAGATAACGAAGGTACGCCTCCTGCTATGCCTCACATGCTTCAAAACCATGATAATTGCATTGTTTGCCATCTTTCCAAAACAGCTTATGCAACAATCATTCCCGAGCATGGTGAAACGGAAGGATGTCCTCTATGTCATCAGCAAAATGAAAAATTAATTACCTTTCCGGAAGAGGGTGATTAAAAAGAATGAAACACTATTAGAAGATCTGGTTTAAACTATGAAAATATTAAATGGACACTCTAGCTGGTTGGGGGTTCTAATTTTACTATCATGCAACTTTGTTAACCCGGCCAATGATAGTACCACCGACAATGGATTAGCTACTTGTCTTGCTATATGCAACGACTCTTTTGGAATTTACCAGATTCAAGATGCTCAGGAAAATCCGCTTGGGTCAATTGGGGGCGATACTCCCATTCAATTTGACGGTTCTTTTACAATTATAAATAATGCGACTAATTCAACTCTTCTGCAGCAGAATTTTTCATCTGGAAACAATGTATTTTATAACTCATATGCGCAGCATTCTGCCTTTGCAGGCACTACTATAAACATCACTATAAATATTACACGATCATCCACAGGTACCACAACCTCTTTTGGACCCTATGACCTCTCCATGGTGAAATCTCAAATTTGTGGAAGTACTTGTGGTGTTACCAGCCAGATATTTATTTTGACTTTGCCGTAAATATAATTATTGTATTTTGTAATATTTCACTTTTTGCTTGAAGCGATATCAACGGCTTTCAAAATACCATATGTCTGAAATATTATATCAAGCCTACATGAAGGCCCCTTTAACTGATGAGGAACGAAACCTTGTTGAAAAAGAAAAAAAAACATGGATACAAAAAGGCTTTTTTTCCAGGGAACTCTCTTTCGGTACCGGAGGAATGCGACAAACTGTCGGACCTGGTGTTAACCAGCTTAATAATTATAATATATCCCGATTAACTTCTGCACTTGCAGTTGTATTAAAAAAGCATTATAAAAATAATATTAAAGTAGCCATAGCATTTGATTCCAGGCTCTCATCAGAAAGTTTTTCCAGAGTTACATGGCATATCCTTGATAAAGCAGGATTCAAGGTCTACATTTTTAAAAGACCTACACCAACCCCGCTACTTTCCTTTGCAGTGAGGGAACTCGAATGCTCAGCAGGCATTGTACTTACCGCCTCCCATAATCCGCCTGAATATAATGGATATAAAGTTTACTGGAATGATGGGGGACAGATCATTAATCCCTTTGATAAAGAAATTGAACAAGAATATTTAAGAACCGATTATTCAACGCTGGATAACAATACAAATAAATATTCCCAGACAGAAATACCTCGATCCTCTTTTATAGAGGAAGAGATTATTTCCCGGTATATCATGAATTTAAAAAAAGAAAACTTTGCACCAGACAACGAAAGAAACTTGTCAATTTTATATTCTCCTCTTCATGGTACAGGAGCATGGTCTTTTAAAAAAGTATTCCAAGAGTTTGGCTTTAAAAACTTCAAAGTATTAAGTTCACAGGAACAACCAGACGGACACTTCCCACTAACCAAGAGCCCCAATCCGGAAGATGAATCCTCTTTTGAATTATTGAAAGCCGAAGGGATAAAAAACAAAATTGAAATGCTGATTGCATCAGATCCCGATGCGGATAGAATGGGGTGCGCTGTTCTGAATAACAGTAACTATGTTATGCTTAACGGCAATCAAATTGGAGCCTTAATGCTTAACTTTATGATTAAAAGCAGGGCGCATAAACTCGAGAAACCATATATTTGTAAAACTATTGTAACCAGTCCGCTACAAAATTATATTGCCCAAAAAAATAATATAAGAGTCAAAGAAACCTTGACCGGCTTTAAGTACATTGCCGGTGAAATTGCACAGGATCCAGAAAACTACCTTTTTGGGGGAGAGGAATCTTTTGGGTATCTGCCGATCAACTGGGTGAGAGACAAAGACTCTATTTCTTCTGCTCTTGTGTTTTGCCTCATGAGCGAACAAACACCTCCTTTACAGCAACTTCAGCAAATATATATGGAATATGGATTTTTTTATGATTTGCTTTATACAATAAGTCTGACACAAAACCCTGATTTAATGGAAAATATATTATTACAATTGCATGATCCTGCAACACTTTTTCAGAATGGATTTGGAACACGAAAAAGATTAGATATTCTTGATCTCAGAAAAAATGGGAAAAATCCTGAAACCGAAACTTTAAAATATCTTAAAAATAACCTTGAGCCATCTACGGTTATACAATACCATTTTTCAGATGATACAAGATTAACAATCCGTCCTTCAGGCACAGAACCTAAAATAAAAATATATATAAACCTTCGTCATCCCGGTATTTATACAGTCGAAAGAGCTGCTCAAATGGAAAAAGAGCTTGCCAACGAAGCTGAATCTATGTATATTGAATTAAAAAAATTATTAAACATTGAATAATCAGGAAAAAATATGCTAAGAACTCTCACCAGCGACGAAATTAAAATTTTAAATATCCTCGAGCAAAACAGTGATCTATCAATACGGAATATTGCTGAAAAAACAAATCTGGAAGAAGCAGCTGCAGGTGTAATAATAAAAAAACTTAGCGATGAAGGAATTATTATAAAATACAAGGCAATTATTAACTGGGAAAAAATCGAAAGTCCTGGCGTAATTGCAATAATACAGGTAAATGTTGTACCACAAAAAGGTTCTGGTTATGATCAGGTTGCGAAAAAAATATCTGAACTTGATGAAGTTTTAACCTGCATGCTGGTCTCCGGTTCATTTGATCTGCTCATTGAAGTCGAGGGTCCATCGTTGAAAGATGTTGCTTTTTTTGTTGCCGATAAACTTGCAACCATCGATGGTGTTGAACATACAAAAACAAACTTTCTATTGAGACGCTATAAACAAGGTGGAGATATTTTTTCAGGCTCAGGAAAGACACACCGATTACCTGTAATGGTTTAAATGTACTATGGATGACAAAGAACGAACTGCTCTGATCAGAAAAGGAAATGAAGCATTCAATTCCGGAAATATTCATCTGGCATCTGAAATCTTTAAATCAACTGATTATAAAGATGGCCTGATTCGCGTTGGCGATTATTTTTATTACGATAAACATCAACCCTTAATGGCATACGGATACTATCGTAGAGCAAATTACAAAAAAATGTTAAACAAGCTTTCAGATTCTTTTATTTTTGCCCTTAAATGCTGGCTTGCACCAGAACCAGGGGATAAAACGCCAGATAAAACAGTAAAAGAACAAACCGTGAAGAGATTAAAAGAAATCCCTGGAATCGATTTTAAAGAAGACTGATAAACGGGGCTGTTATAACAACCCCGCAATAAATTAAAGATCTTGTGGACGCAAAGTAGAACGTTTATTCCCTTTTGTTCGGGCAACAGCTTCTTCTAATAACTTATAAATCTTGTCATTAAGAGAGTTTACTGCATCTGATGATGTCAGGCAGCCCTGCTCTTTTATAAAAGCTTTTACTTTACTGGTCACAACCAATGGCACTCTTTCTGCACTAGCTTTTCCTTTATCTTTTGCCATAATTCAATTCTCCTTATCTATCACTGTTTTAACGACATATTAACATTAGTGTTATGTCACATCAATTAAAAAAATTTCTATTTAATAAATTAACTTTTACCTCATTTTATATTTAATTAAAAAAAATTATTCAATTCACTATTTTTACTTTACATCGGTTTACTATGTTGTATGGTTGTCCAATATGGTTAAAAAAGATATCCCATCATTAAAAAATAATTCTCAAAAAATTAATTCTGGTGAAACCATTTTATACCCCTTTGAAGCTGGAGATGGACAGCTGGGAACCCTTCGCAGTAAAAGTCCACGTATCAATACCAAACTCGGAAAAATGTCATTAACAGAAAAACAAAATAAAATTGTTCAATTCATTCAGGATCATATCAATCAACTTCAATTTCCTCCTACAATAAGAGAAATTGCATCTTATTTTAATATTTCCGTAAAAGCATCTCATGATCACTTAAAGGCTATTTCTAAAAAAGGATATGTTCGACTACTTCCGGGTTCTGCCAGGGGAATTGAAATTGTTCACCGACACGATGACGGAGAAGAGATGGAAAAATTTGATATCAAACAATTTATGAATGATATTGTACTTGTGCCTATACTGGGTACAATTGCCGCAGGAACCCCTATCCTGGCAGAAGAAAATTTCGAAACCAAAATTGCTATGCCGCGCTCTTTTTTACCAAAGAGTGGTGATATGTTTGCCCTTAAGGTTCGCGGTGATAGTATGGAAGGTGCTGGTATCTATGATGGAGATATTGCTGTAATAAAGCAAATACAAAGCCCGTCAGAATTAAAAAACGGAGATATCGTCGCAGCCTTAATTGATGGTGAGGCCACATTAAAGACCTGGGAGAAAAATGGTAACCAGATTATGCTGAAACCAGATAATGAACGTTACAAACCAATTTATTTAACCTCAACCTCACAAAATATCATTTCAGGTAAACTGGTTGGAATTTACCGTAAATATGAAAAATAATGCATCTTGTTCAAAAAACAATTCTATTAAATATTGATTCAATCGGTGTTGGAGACCTTCCTGATTCAAGTTTTTATGCGATTCAAGGGGCATCAAATCTCTCCAATCTCTCCAAAAAAATTCGAAATATTAAACTTCCCAATTTAGCAAATCTTGGTCTTGGTAATATAACTGTAATAGATGGGCTGGAACGCAAAGAAGATACAATAGGATTTTATGGCAAAATTGGCCGAGCTTCAGATGGTACTGATACCAGAATTGGACACTGGGAACTTTCTGGATTAAAATTTGAAAGTCTTTTTTACACGAATTATAGCACCTTCTTTGATGATTTTATGAACGAACTTTCCCGAAGATCAGGTCAAAAGTTTTTATACAGGATGGACTTCAGAGATAACTCTATTATAAATTTATACTATAGCGATCATATCTCAGAAAAACAACCTCTGGTTTTTGTAGATAAAATGGGAACAGTTGTTATTCTTTTTTTTGAAAATTTATTCACCAGGGAAATAATTGATACTATAACACAACATGCTCAGCACCTATGTGAATATTACGGCATTCTCCAGTTACAAATTCAAATTTTCAATGGTTCCTTCAATAATTTTACCTACCTGGATACGAAACATTACTATTTAAACAACAAAGGGGTCACCCTTTTTGATGGATTGAGTCCTTTTGAAATTCCTGTATATTCTATCGCAAAAAATAATTTTTTTACCCATAAAAGCATACAAACGATTAAATCTGAAAATGATATAGAAGCATTGAATAAATTAATTCAATTGCTGGATATTATTAACAGAAAAAAAATGGAACAGGCATTTATTTATATTCATCTGACTGATCTGACAGATATTTATGTTAAAAATAATGACATGAAAGGTTATGCAACTCATCTTGAAGAGCTTGATAAATTTTTATCAAAAATATTTCGAGCAATGAACACAGCTGATATGCTTTTTATTACCTCTACATCAAGTTGTGATCCGGTTCTTAACCATAAAATTTCTTCAAGAGAATACTTTCCTTTAATTGTATACTCAAGAATTTTGCAAGTTCGATCAAGAGGAAATATTGGAGTTCGTCGTTCACTATTAGACATTAGTGATACAATATCTGATATTTACTCTCTGGACTATAAGTTTGGAGGCGATAGTTTCTGGAGCTATATGGTAAGACACGTATAAAATGATAATTATGGGTAATAATATAGCGATAGTCATACCAGTTTACAATGAAGTTAAATCTATTGAAAAAGTTTTAAGACAGATCATTGACAACAAATCGCACGATGATCAAATAATTTTGATTGAAGATGGATCAAATGATGGCACCGAATTAATCATCAACATGTGGGAAAAAAGCAACTTTTGCAAAGATCATAATGTTACTATTCTTCATAATGAAAAAAATTCAGGTTATGGATATACTCTTTTTAAAGGGATGAAATATGCAACAGAAAACACCAGTGCAGAATTTATTTTAACAATGGACTGTGATGAGCAACACGAAGCGATAGATATTCCACGTTTTAAATTAAAAACAGAATATGATCTTATAAGTGGATCTCGTTATCTCGCAAACAACGATAAAGGAATAGCTGCGCCGGCTGATCGTCCTGTCATAAATCAAAAAATAGTTCGTAAATTAAACCGCTTTGCCCACAGTGAAATTAATGAAAAATGGAGTCTTACTGATTCTTTTTGCGGAATGAAATTGTATAAGAAAAAGTTGTTAAAAGAGTTTGTAGATGCTTTTTTACACTTGCCTGGTCATGCTGAATATTTTGGTTATGGGTTTCCATTAGTTTTCTGGAAATTTTATATTCTCTGGTTAAAAAAAAATAATAAAAACCTGCAATCAAATTTTACTGAAGAATCAATAGCAAGAATTTATATTTCAGACAACCGTTCTTTTGGAAAAGAGCTTGATCAACCGTTAAAGAGATACCGATATTATTTAAAATGCTTTCAAGTCCCGATAATTTTATAGTCATTAAAGAAAATTTTCATTAAAATAAATAGGGAAAACGAGGAGAAAATAGTGGAACAAACAAGCGATCAAAACGAAACCAGACAATTTACAGCTGATATGACAGTAAATGCAGCAATGCAGCTTCATCCAGAAGCCGCATTGGTTTTTGCTGGGTATCACCTTGGCGGGTGCTCTCAATGTGGAATCAATCAGATTGAAACCATTCAACAAGTATGCCAATCCTATGGAATACCTCTTGATGCAATGCTTTCTTCTCTGAATGATCTTTTACTTCAATAAAGTTTATTCCACATCAAGATCTTTTGAGGCTTTGGCCATTAAACCTCTTTTGCTGTTTTTGATAAATTCAATAGTATCATTGATTGGTTGATAAGATTCATTCTCTGGAGTATATTCTTTTAAAAGAGCTTCAAGCGTTATCAATGATTTTTTAGGCGGATAATTTTTTAAATATAATATTTTATATATTTCCTTAACCGTGCGAATTACTTCTTTCGAGAGGCCTGAGCGACGCATACCAATGAGATTTAAACCATGAACAGCTGAAGGGTGGCCCGTTGAGGTTGTGTAGGGAGGTGGATCGAGGGTTACCTTGGAACCTCCTCCGAGAAGTGTATATTTGCCAATTTTTACAAACTGATGAACAGCAACCAGACCTGAAATATAAGCCTTGTCTTGGACTTCGATATAACCTGCCAAAATTGAATTTTGTACGATTATAATATTATTTGCCAGCTTTACATCATGTGCAAGATGTACATGGCCCATTAAAAAATTGTTATTACCTACGGTTGTAATATTTCCCTCTTTTGAAGGTTGATGTATTGTAACAAACTCGCGAAAATGATTGTTGTTACCAATTTTTATTGAGGGAATCGGATTTTTTACAGTAAGATCCTGACCCGACTCTCCAATGAATACACCATTGTAAAATGTATTATTTTCTCCAATTTCCACTTTACCTTTAATATGAACATAACTGTCAAGCTTGCATCCTTTGCCTATTTTTACATCCGGGCCTATAATCGAAAATGGCCCAATCTCTACATCATCTGCAATAACCGCTTTTTCACTGACAATCGCAGTGTTATGTATTTTACTCATAAAGCTTAATTTCCTCCTGCGACAATCTCTGCAATATCCAGTACGGGTGTTGTTTCAAGTGAGCCAACACTTTTTACCCCATCACTGACCATTGTTAAACAAAATGGACAGGCTGTTGAGATTACCTCTGAACCTGTTTTTAGCAAATCATTTGTTCGTTTTAAATTTATTCTCTCTGTACCCATCTCTTCCATCCACATCTGAGCTCCACCTGCTCCGCAACACATTCCATTTTGCTTGTGCTCTGCTGCTTCTGTCAGCTCACCACCAGATCTGGTAATACTGCTTCTGGGCGCATCATATTTCTGATTATAGCGACCCAGATAACATGAATCATGATAGGTGACCTTCTTTTTGAAATCAGTTCGGCTGTCAATTTTTCCATTATCCAGCAGCTGCTCGATTAGTTCCGAATGATGGACAACTTCGTAATTTCCTCCAAATCCAGGGTACTCATTTTTCAACGTATTGAAACAGTGAGGGCACGCAGTTACTATTTTTTTCACTCCATATCCATTTAATTTTTCAATGTTTGTTTGTGCAAGTGATTGAAACAGGTATTCATTACCTGCCCTTCTCGCAGAGTCTCCGGTGCAGCTCTCTTCTGTACCCAGAATTCCAAAAGTTACTCCGCTTTTATTTAAAATAGATACGAGCGAGCGTGCCACTTTTTTATTTCTTTCATCAAATGCTCCGGCACAACCCACCCAATAAAGATATTCCGGAGTATCACCTTTTTCTTTGAAATCTCTCATGGTACGAACGTTTAAACCCTGAGCCCACTCTTCTCTTTTTTCATTAGAGATTCCCCATGGGTTACTTTGGTTTTCCATATTGGTTAAAGCAAGTTGCAATTGGGAAGGCATCGCTCCATCATTTAAAACAACGCTTCTTCTTGCCTGTAATATCACTTCAAGTTGATTGTTCCCAACCGGGCAGCTCTCCACGCAGGCATAGCAACTGGTGCAAGACCATAAAGAGTTCGTATGAATATATTTATCAATTATTTTAAACTCACCCGACTCTGAAAGGGAATCTTTTTCTACTCCGCTTTTTAATTTCTGAACAGTTTGAGGCATAAGATCAAGCAAAGAATGTTTTAGCCCCGTCATAATATTTTTAGGTGATAACTCTTTACCCGTGCGTGAAGCAGGACAGCTTAACTGACACCTTCCACACTCGATGCAGGATAGAGCGTCCAGATGATTTTTCCATGTAAATTCATGAATGCTGTTTGCCCCCCATATTGGATTATTTTCAATATCCATGTCGGCCATTTTACCTCTGGGTGTATTGGGTAAAAACCAGAAGTTTACAGGCGCCCAGATTAAATGAGCGTGTTTTGATTTGGGAATAATGACGAGAAAAAGAAGCACACTGACAATATGACCCCACCAGCCAATACGATAGATTGTAACCAACTGATCAAAATTTAAATTGCTCCAAAATAAAAAAGCAATTTCAGTTCGAATAATAGCTGGTGAACCACCATGAATAGCGGTCATTGCTGATGTTTCCAGAAGTGTAGAAACCATTAAAAGAGCTATCATAGATAAAATTATTATGCTTTGCCATGAAGGGCGATCTAGTTCAGGAGCCTTGAATATATAACGTCGATTGAAAAAAAACAAAAGTCCGCTTAATACCAGAAAAGAAAAAATATCAAGAATATTTTCATAAATGACATAAAACCAAGATCCCAGAAAATGGGCAATATATTGAGGCAGATAAAATGCAGAGCCACCAGATAGTCCATTAATAAACTGGCTTAAAGTATGAAGTGAATAAACAAAGAATCCTGCAAAAACAAAAAGGTGAAAAATACCTCTCAACGGATTTTTAAACAACTTTTTTTGAAAAAGTACGTTAGTTAAAACTGATTTTATCTTGAATGACAAAGTAGTTTTTACTTCATAAGGGGCACCCGTTCGGGCAAGTTTCCAGTTATTTATAACGGTATAACCGGCAAAAATCCAGCTGCTGACAAAAATTACTATAAAGAATATCTGTTCCCAATTCATAGCTACCATTTTTTTTGTTCTAAATCAATTGAATAGTAATTTTATTGGACAAAAAAAATATTCCATTTCCAACTTGAAAGCTTCAAATGTTGATAAAAACAATGCGGTCGCAACGCAGAAATTTCACGGCATTGTAAACGACCTGATCTTTTAATTATTACAGTCCTGTTACTGAACCGATAATTTTATCTGGCATTACACCGGCCATTATCACAAAAATCAATGCAATTGCAATAATGACTGTTGTCTGCCAGCCATACCGGATTGCAGCAAATTCCATTTCTGGTTTCTCATTGGCCGGCTTCATATAAATGGCAACAATTATTCTAAGGTAATAATAGGCTGAAATAGCCGAGTTTAAAATACCCAGAACAGCAAGGCCATACATTTTTGCTTCAATCGCAGCGTTAAAAATATAAAACTTTGCAAAAAATCCAACCGTCGGAGGCATTCCTGAGAGAGTAAAGAGAAATAGCATTAAAATAAGTGAGATACCTGGCTTTTGCTGTGACAGACCATTAAGGTTCTCAACAGTTAAATTCTGGTCATTGTTTCGGGACATTTTTGACAGAAGGGCAAAAATTCCTGTATTCATAAATACATAGGCAATAAAATAAAACATGGCTGCTTCAAGACCCTGTTTGTTATGGGCCGCTAGAGCAATAAGAACATAACCCATATGGGTAATTGAGGATGAAGCAAGAAGTCGTTTTATATTACTCTGGTTCAAGGCTAAAAAATTTCCGAAAAGCATGGTTAAAACTGCAAGCGCCGCAAGAATATTTTCGAGCAACTCCGGATAGGGGGTGGAGCTCTGCAGCAGTGCATAAAACTTGAATAAAAAAGCAAACGATGCTACCTTGGGAGCAGTAGAGATAAAGGCAGTTACAGAAAGAGGGGCACCCTCATAGGTATCGGGAGTCCACATATGAAATGGAAACATGGAAATCTTAAACCCAACTCCGGCTAAAAGAAGAAGAGATCCTGCTACTAGATAAGTTGAGCTAACTGAGTTTATCGTTACAAAATTTTTTATCTCTGCCATCGATGTCGAACCTGTAGCTCCATAAACGAGGGCTATACCATATAATAAAAAAGCTGAAGAAAAGGCGCTCATTAAAAAATACTTAAGGCCGGCTTCAGTAGATCTCTGATCGTTTGTATCTATAGCAATAAGTATATATAACGAAATGGAAAGTGTTTCCAGACCAAGATAAAAAGTTATCAGATCCCCTGCAGAGGTAATAAAAATCATTCCCGACAAGGCAAAAAACAGAAGTGAATAATATTCACCGCCTTGATAATTTCTCGTTGTCAGATACTCTGAAGAAAGTAAAATAATCATCATCACAGAAACAATATATATGATGGTAGCCATTGTTGAAAAATGATCAACCTGAATCATATTATTAAAGTAAGCCGAAGGCTCTACATTCCACTCTTTAATAGAGAAAAAAAGTGCAACAGCGGCAATAACAAATGACATAACTTCATTTATTTTTCGGGCACTTTTTAATAAAGAGGTCAGCATTAACAATATTGCTCCACCTGAAATTATCAACACCGGTATAATTGCAGAGAAATTCATTGTCGCATACATTTGCAGAATCTGCTTATCTATTCCATCACTCATGATTCACTATCCTTTCTTTTCATCAATTATTACAATTACTCATGATTCAATACATCTGCCTTTTCTAGCACTTCTGGAATAATCTCTTTTTCAGTTTCCGTTACCGCAACTTTTTGTGGGGACTTGCTATCATAAAAAGAGACCATTTTTTGTACGTCATTTTTAAAATAACGGGTAGTGTATGAAGGCATTATTCCCATGAAAAAAATCAGTACCACCAGTGGTATTAATATAAAATGTTCCCGAAAATTTAAATCTTTTAACGTTTTATTAGCTTCCACTGTAATTTTACCGAGAAAAACCCTTTGGTACATCCAGAGCATATAAACAGCTCCCAAAATCACACCCGATGCTGCAACGATTCCCAGGGTATGGCTGGTTAAAAAAGCTCCCGTTAAAATCATAAACTCCCCCACAAATCCATTCGTGCCCGGAAGCGCTACCGAAGAAAGTGTTGCAATCATCATATAAATTGCAAATACAGGCATTACTGAAGCAATCCCACCATATTCTGAAATAAGCCGTGTATGACGTCTCTCATAGATCATTCCAACCAGTAAAAAAAGCATCCCCGTAGAGATTCCATGATTTAAAGACTGCATTATGCCACCCGTTAATCCCTCTTCATTCAGGGCAAATATTCCCAGCATGACAAATCCAAGGTGAGAAACAGATGAGTAGGCCACGAGCCTTTTTACATCGGTTTGAACAATCGCCATAAAAGCCCCGTAGACAATTCCAACCACAGCTAACAAGGACATAAAAGGTGCCATCGAAATTGAGGCATCTGGAAACAAAGGTAAAATAAAACGAAGAAATCCGTAGGTACCCATTTTCAATAAAACTCCGGCAAGAATTACGGAACCAGCAGTTGGTGCCTCTGTATGAGCATCCGGTAGCCATGTATGAAACGGAAAATAGGGAACTTTTACCGCAAAAGCTATGGTAAAGGCTATAAAAAGATATAGTTGTATTTCAGGTGCAATTATCAATTTTTGCAGCTCGATGAGAGAGAAGCTCATGGAGCCTGTCTGCAATTTTAATTGAAAGGCCATATAAATTATGGCAATTAACATTAATGTGGAGCCTGCCAATGTATAAAGAAAAAATTTAATGGAGGCGTATAATCTGTTTTTTCCTCCCCATATTCCAATCATTAAAACCATGGGAATTAAAATGATTTCCCAGAATACATAAAACAAAAAAAGATCCAGTGAAGCAAATACTCCGTTCATACCAGCTTCCAGTACGAGTATAGCAATCATGTACTCACGAAAACGCTCATCAACAGCTGTATAGGTCGAAATTATAGCAATCAAAGTTAAAAACGTTGTTAGGATTATTAAAAGTAGAGAAATTCCGTCAACTCCCATCAAATAAGTAATTCCAAAAGAGGGAATCCAGGAATAATTTTCCATAAACTGATATCCTGTAAAATCACTCTTAAAGGAGACAAACAAGAGCAGGGAGACCAGAAATGTAGCAAGTGCAGAAAGGGTGGCAATAAATGCCACAATTGTTTTATTTTTTTCGGGCAAAAGTGCAATCAAAGGTACGCCAATAAGCGGTAAAAATATTATAATCGATAATATGGGATAATCCGTTACATTCACTTTTCCATCTCCTTGAGTCTTGTTACCATAAATACAGGCAAAGCAGCGTCATGAATGATGCCAGACCAATAGCCATTGAAATCATATAGTCGTGAACCACACCTGTCTGTACATCTCTGCTGCCATCTCCAAAATTTTTTATAATTTTTCCAACACCATTAACAATCCCATCTATGACCAGGACATCGAACCATCTCCATAACCCGTATGAAAAATTTAAAATAGACTGAACAAAAAGAGAATTATAAATTTCATCAATAAAATATTTCTGATATACAACATTGTTTAAGCCTTTAATATCATCATCTTTCACAGGTATTTTGCGATTTCTATAAAATAATTTGTAGGCAATTAAAAACCCTGCAAAAGCCAGGGTTACGGAAAAAACCATTAATCCAATCTCTACATTATGGCCATAATAAGTTTTTGATCCATCAAGAACTGTCTCTTTTAAAAACTCTTCCAGATAATTTCCTATATGAAAAATATCAAGTATATGAGGAATTCCGAAAATTCCGCCAAAAGCCGAAAGAACAGCAAGAATAAGCAGAGGAACTGTCATTACCAGAGGAGATTCATGAACCTTATGGTCACCATGTTCATGATACCTCATATCACCCCAGAAAGTTACAAAATAGAGACGAAACATATAATAAGATGTAATCATAGCCGCTGCAGCACCAAAGGCCCATACAACAATATTATAATTAAAGGTCTTCCATAAAATTTCATCCTTACTGAAAAATCCAGAGAAAAAAGGAGTCCCTGCTATGGCAAGTGTTCCTATCAAAAATATAAAATGGGTTATCGGTAATTTTTTTCTCAAGCCACCCATATTGCGAATATCCTGCTCGTGATGAAGCGCATGGATCACAGAGCCTGCCCCGAGAAAAAGAAGTGCCTTAAAAAAGGCATGAGTCATTACATGAAAGAGAGCAGCTGTAAAAGCTCCAGCCCCTGCACCCATAAACATATAACCTAATTGGCTTACTGTAGAGTAAGCTAACACCTTTTTAATATCATTTTGCTGCGTTCCAATGGTTGCTGCAAAAAAAGCTGTCAGTGCACCAATTACAGATATGATCATCATGGTTTCAGGAGCTTTTACAAAAAGAAAGCTTAACCTCGCCAGCATATAGATACCTGATGTAACCATTGTTGCTGCATGAATCAGTGCCGAAACCGGTGTTGGTCCAGCCATCGCATCAGGCAGCCATACATATAAAGGAATCTGGGCAGACTTTCCTGTTGCTCCCACAAAAAGCATCAGGGTAATCCAGAATATTACAAGAGCACCTACAGACTCTGCCTCTACAGCCTTTTCCAGAGATAAAAAATCGAGAACACCGAAATAATTTATAATTAAAAAAATACCAATAATAAATCCAAAATCTCCCACTCTGTTAACAATAAATGCTTTTTTACCAGCATCTCCTGCATCTTTAACATCATAATAATAAGCAATCAAAAGATATGAACAGAGCCCTACACCCTCCCATCCTAAAAACATTAAAATAAGATTGGATCCCAGAACGAGATTCAACATGGAAAACATGAACAGGTTCAAATAGGCAAAAAAACGTGGAACGCCCTTGTCTCCATGCATGTATCCAATCGAATATATGTGAATTAAGCTTCCTACACCGGTTATGATCAAAGTCATTAACATGGAAAGCGGATCGATCTGATAGGCAATTGCTGTATGAATCTTACCTGCAACGATCCAGTCAAAAAGCGTTACTACAACACTTCTTTCCTCTTCAGGGCGGGAAAGAAGTTCAATAAAGATTTTTACAGCAAGAGCAAAAGACAATACAGTAGCCAGAGATGCAACAATTCCAGATATTCTTTCACCAAGTTTGTTACCGAGCAAGCCTAAAATTAAAAATCCAAAAAAAGGAAGTAGTACGATTAACCAGACATATTCAAACATATTATTACCCTTTTAACAAATTAATCTCATCAACATCGATGGTCTTTTTTTGTTTATATACAACGATCAAAAGAGCCAGACCAATAGCCGATTCAGCAGCTGCCACTGCCATTACAAAAAAGACAAATATCTCGCCTCTGCTTTGATCAAAATAACGTGAAAATGTAATCAATGCTATATTTACAGCATTGAGCATAATTTCAATACATAAAAAAATTACAATTGCATTTCTTCTTAAAAGTACTCCTGCCGCTCCGATACAGAATAATATTACACTCAATGAAATATAATGTCCTGGGGTAATATTTAATATTTGATCCATCTTATTTCCCTTTTTCCCCGGTTGAAGAAACCTTTTTTCGCATTCCTTTGGCAAGAATAACTACTCCAATTATTGCTGCCGTTAACAAAAGCGATGCCAATTCAAATGGAATTAAATATTCTGAAAAAAGTGCCATCGAAAATACCTCAATAGATCCGGTTTCATTTATTACAGCTTCTGTGATGACTCCTCTTTTTGCTCCTTCGAGGTTCTCGCTGGCTCCTTTTACAAGGACAAACATCATCGATACAAAAAGAATTCCTGTAATTAATATCGCAAAAAAAGACCTGAGCAGATTTTTAATGGGTGCCTCGTTTTTCAAATTTAAAAGCATAATCACAAATATTACCAGAACCATAATTGCACCTGCATAAACCAGCACCTGCATTACTGCAATAAATTCAGATCCTAATAAAATAAAAATTACTGCGATGGAAAAAAAAGTTACAACAAGTGAAGTTGCACTATACAATGGATTTCGAAAAATTATTACCATCAGAGCAGTTGCAATGGCAAGTGAACTGAATATATAAAAAAGTACCGGCTTTACAATCGTTATCTCCATATCCCCTCTTCAATTCTGCTCATTTATATTCCTTCATATCTTACTGTCGTATTTTTCTCGGCCCGCCTGTTTTATCGAGCATTTTTTCTTTAGTCAGAATAAACTTGTCCCGGCTGTCCGCAGCGAGCTCATACTCTGACTCCAGAAATATTGCAGCCTTAGGACAAACCTCTTGACAAAATCCGCAAAAAATACATCTTAAAAGGTCAATTTCAAAAATTTGCGCATATTTATCTTCCGGATGATTGTACTGAATTTCCGGTGTTACCTCAGCAGCGACTATCTTGATACAATTTGCAGGACAAATATAGGCACAGCAATAACAGGCCGTACATCGCTCTTTTCCCTCTTCGTCTCGCTTTAAAACATGACGGCCACGAAAACGCTCCGCTACTGGTTTTCTTTCTTCTGGATATTGCACAGTAACAGCCCGGCTAAAAAGGAAATGCTTCAAGGTAATCCACATTCCTTTAAATATGGCGGGCAGATATATTCGCTCCATGAACCGGAGCTTACCTGTTGTTTTCAGATATTTTTCTCTGACATTAATAACCATTATTTCAATCCTTTACTCTTACACCAGCAGCGCAACCAACGCTGTAATCATTAAATTAGCAATGGAAAGAGGCAGCAATGCCTTCCACCCCAGGTTCATCAATTGATCATAACGAAATCTGGGTAAAGTCCATCTTACCCAAAGAAATACAAATATAAAAAAAAGTGTCTTGGCTGTAAACACTGCAACTGATATTATTGCAATAAGGTTTTGATTAAAACCAAGTGCATGAAAATCCACAAAAGGGATACTCCAACCGCCAAAGTATAATACTGTTATCAATGCAGATGCTGTAACCATATTAATATATTCACTCAAAATATATAAAGACATCTTGAAACCACCATACTCAGTATGATATCCAACCACAAGCTCTGACTCCGCCTCCGCAAGATCAAATGGATTACGATTCGTTTCTGCCAGCATACTTACAAAAAATATTATAAACCCGACTGGCTGAACGATAATGTTCCATTGCCAAACTGAAGATTGTTGTGACCCAATAATGTTTCTCAGGTCAACACTGCCTGCCAGCAAAAATACAGCCGCCAGCGACAAACCCATAGTCAATTCATAGCTTATCATCTGCGCCGATGCCCGAACTGCACCCAGAAGTGAAAATTTATTATTGGATGCCCAACCACCCAGCATAATTCCAAAAACCCCCAGAGATGCAATCGCTATCATAAATAAGATTCCAAGATTTAAATCCGAAATCTGAATCGGAATTATATATCCAAAAAGTTCCAGATTTTCTCCAAAGGGTATAGCTGTCCATGGAAGAAGTGCAATAAAAACCATAATTGCAGGACCAGCAACATAGAAAAAAGGATTAACATGATCAGGTATTATCTCTTCTTTAAATACCATCTTAATAACATCTGCCAGCGGTTGCAACAAACCAAAAGGACCAACTCTGTTCGGCCCGATCCGATTCTGCATGTAAGCAGAAACCTTCCTCTCTGCAAGTGTGCTATAAGCAGCAATTGTCATTACGACCATAAATATCACAAGCAGTTTTACGATAGTTATTATTATAAATTCCAACACAATTTCCTCCTTCCTCTACTTTACTGCTGTTGCTGCCTGCATAATCATGCTAACATACTCTATCATAGAGCGGGAATTTTTTTCTGAGCTCTTTACAATTTCAAATTTTTGTTCAACTCCGTTTATATTTATAAAAGTTCCCCTTTGCTCGAGTGATACCTGCAATGGTAAAACAGCCTCAACCTCACCAAACCATTCGAGATCCCAGGGTGAAAAAAGAATTACTTTTCCAGCTTTTTTCAAAGCATTCACAACAACTTGATTTTCCAGAAGTTTATCATCAATAACAACAAGCAAAATATCAAGCTGCTCGGGATTCTTCAGGATCATCTCCGCCGATAGCCCATTTGGACCTGGTAAAAGATGAGCTTTTTTTGCCCCCATTGAATTTGGATACGGATCATTTACCATTAAAACTTCACCATTTTTTAATGATGTATCTTCTTTCATCTGTGCCGAATGCACTCTGTAATCTATATGTTCACTCTTTATAAAATTTTTCGCCAAATCTGCCAATGCATTGCAGCCTTCCAGGCTTTCCGCTGCTGAAGCAATTATACCAACCCTGCTGTTTGATACAATCTGTTTTTGAACATGTTCAACGGCACTCTCTATGGAGGTCTCTTTACCTTGAATTAAAAATTTGGTTAATCGCTTTTCATTAAAAACAGAATAACGAAGCCGGCCAAAATCACACATCCAGTAATTATTTATATTTTTATTAAAACGAGGTTTTATCCGCAATATTTTGTTATTCCGATCAATTGCATATACAACATTACACCCTTTTCCGCAAGACGTACATATTCCTTCACTATTCTTTAAAAACCAGACTCGACTCTTGAATCGAAAATCGGTCAAAGTCAAAGCCCCTACAGGGCAGATATCAACCATATTCCCCTGATAATTGTGTTCTATTTTCATATCCGGAAGTGCTGCAAGCTCTGTTCCGTTTCCCCGCCATGTGCGCGTAAAAGAAAAATCGTTTGCAATCTCTTTTGTAAATCGGCTGCAACGATCGCAATGAATACAGCGATTCAGTTCAGGAGTTATTACATCCGAAAAAAATGTTTTTTCATAAGTTCGTTTTGTCTCCAGAAATCTTGATTGTGTAAAACCGTACTGAAACGAGTAATCCTGTAATACACACTCTCCTGCCTGATCACAAACCGGGCAATCCAAAGGATGATTAATCAGCAGAAACTCCAGAATTCTTTTACGAGTTTCGATAACCTTTTCACTATCAGTTTTAATAACCATACCATCGACAGGCTCCTGATAACAGGCCGGTTGAAGTTTGGGCATAAATGAAATAACTGTGTCACCCTTTTCATCTTTTTGAATGGCACCACTTTTATCTTTTGCAGGCATGCCCACTTCAACCATACACATTCTGCAATTACCAGAAACAGACAAAGCAGGATGATAACAAAAAGCAGGTATCTCGACACCTACTGATCGAGCCATCTCAATTATATTTGCTTTACCCGTAAAGGTTACTTTTTTTCCATCAATGATAATATCAGGCATGATGATAATCCTTTCCTAAATCAGCGCTTTTACCTTTTTTAATATGATCAATAATTTCATCACGGAATTTCTTGACAAGTGCTGTTGTAGGCATCACAAAAGCATCTCCAAAGGCACAAATAGTATTGGGACCAATGTATTTTCCGAGATCTTCCAACCGGTCAAGATCTTCAACTTTACCCTCTCCATGATAAATTCTTTTAACTATATCATAAAACCAGTCGCAACCTTCGCGGCAAGGTGTACACTGGCCACACGATTCATGAGCATAAAATTTCATTATACGATACAAGACTTTTACCATATTGGTAGTTTCATCAAATACAATTACAGCCCCCGTACCCATCATGGAACCTTTAGCCTGGATAGACTCATAATCAAGGTTCATACCCTCAAGTTCATCTGCCCGCAAAATAGGAGTTGAACTTCCACCTGGAATAATTGCTTTTAATTTTTTACCACCTTTTACTCCCCCGGCGATATCTTCAAAAAATTCCTTCCATGAGGTACCCAGAGTAAGCTCATATACCCCTGGTTTGGTAACATGACCGGAAATACCAAAGAGCTTGGTACCTCCTGATTTAGGAGTTCCCAGGTCAGCATACCACTTTCCGCCATTGTCAATTATAGCAGGAACAGCGGAAAATGTTTCCACATTATGAACAGTTGTTGGCCGGCCATACAAACCATATTGAGCCGGGAAAGGTGGTTTCAAACGTGGATAACCTCTCTTACCTTCAAGAGAATTCATTAAAGCAGTTTCATCTCCACAAATATATGCTCCGGCACCCAGATAGGTATAAACATCAAAATTAAATCCTGTTCCTAAAATGTTTTTTCCTAAAAAACCTTTTTTATATGCCTCTTCGATCGCTCGATCCATAGATAAATAAGGATCATAAAATTCACCGCGAATATAAATATAGCCGGCATCCAATCCCATACAATAAGCGGCAATTATCATTCCTTCGAGAACAATATGAGGTTTCGACATCATAATTCTGCGATCTTTAAAGGTACCGGGCTCACCCTCATCAGCATTACAAATAAGGTATTTGGGACCCTCTGCATCCCGTTTAATAAAACTCCATTTTATTCCTGCAGGGAAACCGGCTCCTCCACGACCCCGCAGGTTAGAGGCCTTGATCTCGTCAAGGATTTGTGCGGGAGTCATTGATTTAAATGCTTTCTCAAGAGCACCATAGCCCCCATGTTTTATATAATGATCAATTGTATGGCTATTTTCTTCTTCAATATTTGCCAATATTATTTTTTTCT
>Ga0224495_10000294_pt1 | contig 40786 bp, 39 predicted proteins | sample SF_Jul11_sed_USG_FD_168128 | JGI IMG/M metagenome (GOLD analysis project Ga0224495, IMG submission 168128) | Sediment microbial communities from San Francisco Bay, California, United States - SF_Jul11_sed_USGS_4_1 | ecosystem: Environmental > Aquatic > Marine > Sediment | place: USA: California... | reverse complement strand
GAAGGTCGCTGGGCTGAATTCTGGGACAATATGAAATACCGAACTTTTCTAAATGGGGAAAATGCCTTTGACTTAGTCGTATGATTTACTAAAAAGTAGCCGCTCCCCCCTTACGCTTCAAAGCCCCTTCACTTGCTCAGGGTCTTTTTCGCTATCCCCCGCAAAATTACAGTTGAAATCATATAATTGTAACTTTGTATTCAGGAAATTGCTTTTCGGTAAATATCTGTATTATTATCTGCATTAATGAACATCGGTTTTGATGCAAAACGTATTTTTTATAATGAGACTGGACTTGGCAATTACAGTAGAACGCTCGTTAAATTAATAAAAAAAAATTATCCGGACGACAATTGTTTTTTATTTACGCCGACAATTCGGGGACTAAAACCGATGCAGTATAAAAATACATTTAATGACTGCACAATCATTGAACCGGATACTTTCTTTGATCGTATGTTTTCAACGTATTGGCGTAATTTTACGATGGTAAAAGACTTGTTAAAATTTAACCTGGATATCTATCATGGGCTGTCTCACGAAATACCCCGCAATATCGAAAAAACTGGAATTAAAACTGTTGTTACCATTCATGATTTAATTTTTCTCAAGTTTCCTGAATTATACAAACCCTGGGATGTGATGATTTACAAAAAAAAATACCTGGAGAGCTGCCATAGGGCAGATGCTATCATCGCCATCAGCGAAAACACAAAAAATGACATTATGGAGTTTTTAAATATTCCATCTGAAAAAATATTTGTAATTTATCAAAGCGCGGCGCCGCAATATTATACAAAAATCGATAAATCAAAACATGAAATTGTAATGCAAAAATATAACTTGAAAGATCCCTATATTTTGTATGTAGGCTCCTTAAATAAAAGAAAAAATTTAATCCCTCTGATTAAAGCGATATCGTTGTTAAAACAAAAAAAAATAAAATTAATCATTGTTGGAAGCGGAAGCGAAAAAACAAATCTCGAAAAAACAGCGGCAAATGAGGGGGTTACTTCTCAGGTAAGATTTCTAAATAATGTATCTGGAGAGTATTTACCATCCCTGTATGCAGGGGCAAAAATGTTTGTTTATCCGTCTATTTATGAAGGTTTCGGAATTCCCATCATTGAATCTTTGCTATGTAAAACGCCGGTCATTACCAACCGGGGTTCATGTTTTCATGAAGCGGCTGGCGAAGGCGGTATCTATGCAGATGTATTTAATCCTGGAAGTATCGCCGAGGCCATTGAGTTTTTATTAATCGATCGCAATCATAAAAAATTAGCAGCAAATGGTTTTCAACACGTTAAAAATTTTTCTAGTGCAAATTTTGTAAAAAATACACACGATCTTTACCAATCAATAATTTAAAAGGTAATTTAAATCATTAATGAATGTCAATGTCAAGCGGCATTAAAAAAAGAATTTTATCAGAACTTCCTGTTTTTTCATTATCACTCAAGATTTTAATCGCGCTCTTGACGCTATTAGGTAACGGAACAGTAAATTTGTTATTTGAAAGAATATTTTCAGTATTGTTTGGAAACATCAAGACATTCATATAATCGTCTTTTATATTTCCTTTATGTTTTGCAATTTCAATTGCTAATGAAAGTCCTCCAATTTTATCAACCATTCCTTTCTTTTGGGCATCTGCGCCGGTATAGACCTGCCCGTTTGCATTTTCTTCAATATTTTCTTTTGTTAAACTGGTTCGGCTGCGCTGAATTCTATCGATAAAGAGATCATAAAATTCAATCATTTGATTTTGGAGTAACTTTTTCTCTTCTTTTGAGAAAACATCTGTTTCGCTGAAAATAGCACCATTTTGATAAATCTTATAAACTTCCTTGTGAATACCAAGTTTTTTATATAAATTTTTAAGACTGAATTTTCCAAAATATACACCAATGGAACCAGTGATGGATGTTTGATCTGCAAGTATTTCATCTGCCCCAACCGCCAGATAATAACCTCCAGAGGCTGCTGTATTTCCAAGCGATATCACAACTGGTTTTGTTTCTTGAAGCAAACGTATTTCTTTCCACAATATATCTGATGTAAGACTTGAACCCCCGGGAGAGTTTATTCTTATAACAACTGACTTGATCAGCGGATTTATTTTAATTTTCTCAATCAATTGTATTGTCTTTTCCTGTGTGATCGAGGCATTATCGCCAAGAAACGGGATATTGGATTCATCTGAATTGATTTCTCCCTCTAGCGTTAAAACGGCAACAGCCGGTCGCTGCCCCCAGCTGTCATTGTACAATTTGGTTTTGATGTAATTTTTTAAATCAATTTTCCATGAAGTCATGGTTGGTATTACTTTTAAATACTTTTCTTTTATTTCAGGAAAATACATTACATCATCAATAAATCCCGCTTTTTTTGCCATATTAACAGAAAAAAATCCCTGATCAAAAAGTTTATCAAGTTCGTCTGCTTTGATCTCTTTTCTTCTGGTAAGAATTCCTCTTTTTAGTTCATTTTGAATGTTGGTAAGTATTTTTGTTATTTGTTCTTTTTCATACTTGTCTGGATTTTTATTTGTAAACATATGAGGGGCTGATTTATAATCGCCAATGGCGATAAAATCAGGTTCAACTCCAACCAGATCAAGGAGCCCCCGTAAATAATAAACTTCTGCCTGTAATCCGTTTAGTTGTAAAGTACCTGCAGGAGGCATGATGATTCTTTCTGCGGCAGTTGCAATGTAGTATTCCTTGTTACCTCCGGATTCAATAAAGGCATAAACCGGCTTGCCGGATATTTCCTGGAATTGCAGCAGACTGTTTCTTAATTCTTCTGCCTGAGCCCAGCCTCCTGAAAAGTTATCTGCTTTTATAATAATACCGCGAATTTGTGGATCATTAACGGCACTTTGGATACTGGCGATTAAGTCATAAAAAGAAATGCTTTCCTGTAAAAACATAACAGAACTTTTTTTATTTTCCTGATAATGGTCGTTTAAAGGAATTTGCAGATAATACTGGATTGCTTCAAATTGGGTTTTATACCTTTCCTGGCTTATAAGGACTCCGCCGCTATAGGTTTGACCGCGATTACGGGGAATACTTCCTTGAAATGAAATTTGTGTGATGTTTTGAGACAATTTTAAACCAAAAAAATAATCCTGAAAATTTACGGTACCTCCATATAAGGTAAATCCATTTAACGGTATGACTTCAGCTGTTAAACGGGGAATAATGTAGTCAATTCGTTTATCAAAATAAAATGTTGCATCAGCAGAAAGCGTAAATCGTTCCGTATATTTTGAAATCGGAAGGCGAAGGGCAATACCGGCGTCCAGCCTTGGTTTAATTTGTACATTTTGAAAGACCGGAATATTTAGTCCTCTCGCTACAGTACCAAAAGACAGCCATCGTATTGGTCTGAAGATTAAACCCACGTCCCACTCGGTATAGTTGTTTAAAATGGAAGAGTTGGAATGATACCAATTGTACGTTGTTCCAATACTTATTAAATCACTTGCCTCAAATCCTGTACCAACTGTAAATTTCTGGGCATTAAAACCTGGATCAGTCTGACGCCATTGAGATGAAAAAGCAAGGCCGAATAAATTGAGAAATACAAGGTAATCCTGAAGTTTTTCCACACTGTTGTTTCCATAGTACATGCCGATTTGTAGAGGGTGTATACCAATGCCAGCGGGGTTAAAATACATACTTGTGATATCATCGGCTGCGGCAGTTGAATCAATGGGCAGATTTGGATTGTGAATAAAGTTATTGGCGTTGTCAACTTCGCTGATATTAAGGGAGAAGAGCGGAAATACCACAGAAACTTGTAAAATCGCAAAATTCAGGATAAATAATATTTTCCGAATATAGAGTGACATGAATCCTTTTTCCATTTGTGCCCCTGTTGTCAAATATTTTGGTATTTTCTTGGACAGGCATAATGCGATTTAAAATTGTATTTGTGTTTTGAACCAATCTGTTAAGTATTGTTATTTTTTAATACTTTCGATTTTACCTTTCTCTTCAGGCGGTGGCGCCGCATTCGATGGTTTTTCAGCTTCTTTCTGGATATTATTTTTAATAATTTCATTTGTTTTAACTTGATCATTCACATGATCCTTCACCTGGTCGTTTACGATAAAAATTTTAGCTTTCGGGTTTAATTTTTCAATTTGATAATATTTAATAATATCAGGGTATTTTTGCATAATTTCAATAAACTTTTCTGCTTTTTCCAGCTCGGCATGATCAATAAGATTTTTTTCATATACATTGGCTTCTGCCATCAGTCTTTTAACCGTAGCTTCTCTGCGCGCTTGAAAAATTTTATCAATATTTTTTATGTTTTCAAAATATACGGCAGCTTCGGGAATTTCCAGTTTGGTAATCTCATATTGTATTAATTCAATGCCTTCATCTTTAAAAATTTCATCCCAGTCTTTTTTAAATCTTCCCTCATTTGATACATATTTTCTAAACAAAACGTTAAGATACGCTACATCTTCTTCTTTTCTATAGGTTTCACTTAAAAAAAGCTCAACCATTAATCGAACCCGGTCATTAATATAATTGTTGTATTCGGGTATATTATGCTTTAAATAATTCCAGAAGAAAAGTACAGATTGTTCACTTAAATTATACTTAACATTTATATTGAGATTGATAGAAAACATATCTGCATCTTCCAGATAGCGCCCATAACGTAATGGCTGACGAAGATGTATATTAACTACAGGAGGATTTAAGTCTATCTTATATACATTCCATTTGAAGGGAACAAAACCTGTCCAATTCCAGTGGTACCCTGGCTTTAGCATTGGTTCGCTTAAGCCCCTTGTTTTTTCCACCAAAAGACCTACATGGTTATCAGGAACAATTATAATGTTTAAATAAATTAAAGTAAGAATACATCCAAAAGCAATGACCTGAAACAGGTTTTTAAAAAAACCAGATATCATGCTTATTGGGTAATGCTCTCCATCTCAGCTTCATTAATATTAAGCTTAATGGATTTTTCTGGGATAATCGTTGTGATAGCATGTTTATATATCATACTTTGTTTATTATCATTTTCGATAATGATTGTATAATTATCGAAACTTATGACTTTACCTTTAAGAGGAACACCATTACTAAGGTAAATAGTAATGACTTGTTTTTCTTTACGTGTCTGGTTGAGAATATAATCTTGAATGTTATTTTTGATCATTGAAATTTCCTCTGTTTTTTATCAGGAATCTAAGATTCATTTGAATTGCGGATTAAAACGTTTTATTTTCGTTTATAATACCCAAAGTTATGCTTCTAAAGACTCTCCTCTTTTTTTTTATATTGAAGAATTAATTCGGATAATAGAGAAACTGCGTAGAGAGGGTCAATTCTTTTTAGTCTATCCTGATTTCTAAACCATGTAAGTTGTCTTTTGGCGAAATTCCTTGTTGATTTACTGATTTTTAAAACTGCTTCCTGTTTAACCTCTTCAGTCCAGTTATCTAAAGTTAAATTTCGGGACTCGCTTATTTCTAATATTTCTTTATAGCCGATGGCGTTTAACCCTGGGTCATGTATGGTATAGCCCATTTTAGTTAGTTTTTTTATTTCATCAATTAAACCGTTTTGAAACATTAACATAACTCTTTTGTTGATTTGTTCATATAATACGGATCTATCCATATCTATGTAGAAAGATTGAAAATCATATTTAGAGTAAATTTCTCCCGACTTTTTTAATTGCGATACTCGACGATCTGTGCTGAGAACCAACATCAAAGAACGTTTTACGCGATGTTCATCAGAGGGGTTTAACTTTTGACCTCTTTCTGGATCAATTTCACAAAGAAGTTCGTGAGCTTTTTCCTTTGTTAATTGATTTACTTTATCACGTGTTATTGGATTTATCTGGACATTTTCAATAAGTCCGTCCCATAAGGATTTAATGTAAAAAAAAGACCCTCCTACAATAACAGGGATATTATTTCTTAAATGTATCTCGTGAATGATATTTTTACACATTTGTATGTATTGTCCTGCTGAAAAAGCTTCAGAAGGATCAAGAAATTCGAACATATGATGTTTAAATCGTTTTATTTCGTTTTGATCGGGTAATGCCGTACCTATTTTCATAAATCGATAAATCTGACGGCTATCTGCATTTATAATTTCAATGGGTAAATTTTGAGGTAGATTATAAATTATGTGAGATTTTCCACAACCGGTGGGGCCTGTTAATACAATTACAGGTTTCATTTCATTAAAGACGATTAACGATATTCTTTAATTGTAAAAGTGCATCGTCAAGTTTATCATTGATAATCACATGATCATATTGATCTTTATGTTCCAGCTCGACTTTAGCCAGTTCGAGTCTTCCTTTGATTTGTTCTTTAGTTTCTGTTCCTCTATTGCTTAGTCTTTCAGCAAGTATTTCCAATGATGGCGGTTCTATAAATACAGTGCAAACTTCTGGATATTTCTCTTTTAACTGCATTGCTCCTTGAATATCAATGTCTAATATTGCAATATGGCCATGACTGAATATTCTTTCAACTTCAGATAACGTCGTACCATAATAGTGATCTAAAACCTTTGCCCACTCCAGAAACATGCCATTGGAAATCATTTTTTCAAATTCTTCACGGCTTACAAAATAATAAGGGTCGTCTGCCCTCTCTACGACACGAGGGGGTCTGGTTGTGGTAGAAATGCTGTGTTCTACATTTTTATTTTGTTTGATCAGTGCATTTATCAATGTATTTTTTCCACCGCCTGAGGGTGATGATATGATGATCATTTTTTTCATATTTTGTAAGACTTCTGAAGCATGAGAACTTTTTAAGATGAATTCAAGTTGTCATGTCTTTTTTGGTAAATACTGTACAATCAGAGAAAATATACGTCTACGATTGAGTCGAATTTATTTTCATTTTACAAAGTCGTGAATTAACGATAAAATACAGAAAATTTTTATATTGATTGGTTTGTTTTACAGCAGGCGAATAAGTGAAAATAAATAATATTTTATGATTATCACTCTGAATAATGTTATGGAATTGACTCTTGGTGATTGATAAATTCAGAAAAAAAATTAAAAATAAAATTGTTAGAATTTTATTAAGATATGTTCATTTAATCATGCGAAAAAACCTTATGGTTATTTCGATTGCATTTTTCATTACCTTGATTTCTTTATTTTTTACAATTGAACTTTTTAAAAATGTAAGAACAGATTTTGCAACTCTTTTGCCAGATAATGACAGAAGTGTGCGCCAATTACGTTATATTTTAAATCGTGTCGGGGGTGTCGGAACCCAGTTTGTTGTAGTTTCATCGCCTGATTTTAAGGCAAATAGTGATGTGATTGAGGCCATAGCTGATAAAATTAAAAAGTTACCGCCAGATTTAATCAATGATTTTCAGTATACAACCAAAGAAATCGAGAATTTTTATGAAAAATACGGCCTCTATTACATGGAAATCAGCGATCTCGAACATTTGCGTGATCTTTTATATAAACGGGTTTCTCAGGTTAGGCTTGAGGCGACGGGTATGCTTTTGGAGGATTCTTCATCAAGCGTAAACCTTGAAATGGAGAAAATATTAAATAAGTATAAAGACAAGAATCCATATCGTTATTTTCCAAACGGATATATTGGCACAGAAGATGGAAACGAGCTAATCATTATGTTGAGACCTTCTGGAACGACTAATGATTTTGAATTTAGTCGTCGTCTGGTTGATTCATTAAATAAAATTATTCGAGAAGTAAACCCGATTTCTTATAATGATCAAATTGAAGTCGGTTTAACAGGGGCTTATTCTGGCTTACTGGAGAGTTTTTCATCTGTGATCATTGACGCGATTTCAACCGCAGGCTTAACGATTGTTCTTGTTGTTTTTTTTATTTATCTTTACTACCGTAACATGAGAATGATCTTTATACTCTCCATTGCTATTTTAACTGGTATTTTGTGGACTTTTGCAATTACATACATGAAAATTGGTTATTTAAACCAAATGACTGCTTTTCTTGGCTCTATCATTGTAGGTAATGGTATCAACTTTGGTCTAATTCAAATGGCTCGGTATCTTGAAGAGCGAACCGCAGGGGTGAATGTCAGAAGAGCGGTTGGACGTTCAATTATTAAAACAATGTCCGCCACAGGAATGGGGGCCCTTACAGCATCTTTGGCATATGGTTTACTTTCCATGACACATTTTAGAGGTTTTTCTCAATTTGGATTTATTGGTGGAGTTGGAATGGTGCTATGCTGGGTGGCTTCTTACTTATTACTTCCGCCTTTATTGGTATTATCAGAAAGATTAAAACCATTGGATGAGCATCGTCTTAAAAAAAGACGTCTTCATCCAATTTCAGGAAGGATATCAACATTTGTTATTTCATACTATAAAAAAATCTTTATATCATTGTTGGTTATCGTTCCTGTATCTGTCGTGATTACAATTATGTACGTTACGAAAAACCAATTCGAATATGATGCGGAAAAGCTTGGAAACAAGTCTGCAAGCTATAAAGGTCATGAGCTTTATTATAATAAAAAATTAATGAAAGTAATCGGAAATGCATCGAATCCCGCAGTACTGCTTGCGCAATCTAGATCTGAGGCTGATCGATTTGCACGTTTAAAGCTAAAAGAAATAGAAGAAGCCGAAATAGAAGGTAAACCTTTAACCATAGGTCAGGTTCAATGGTTAGATGGGATATTGCCAAAAAATCAGGATAAAAAGAGTGTTATTATACATCAAATGCGGAATATTTTTCCTGAAAAATATTTACAGTTACTGAAAAATAAAGATCAAGTGTGGGGTAGAGCTGCCATTAATTTAATTTCGAAAGATCCCTTTACTGAAAAAGATATGCCGCCAATTATGCTTGCAGGTTTTACTGAAAAAGATGGAACGTTGGGCCGTCTGGTTTATTTTTCTGCTAAAAATGATATTAACATTACAAATATAAGTGAACTCATTACATTTGGAACTGATATAGAAAAAAATCTTCCTTTGGAAAGCGATGAAGCAAGGCTGGCCAGTCAATCCATGATTTTTTCTGATATTGTAAAAGATATTGCAAATGAAGGGCCAATCATTACTTTTCTTTCGTATCTTTTAATCGGCCTTTTAGTATTTGTTGGGTCAAGTAAATTAAAAGATTTTTTATATGTCTATGGATTTATGACTTTTGGTATGCTGTTATTTATTTCTATTTTAGAGGTTTTTAATTTAAAGTTAAACTTTTTTAATTTTGTGGTTATACCTATAACTTTTGGCATTGGCGTTGATTATGGAATAAATATTTATTTCAGATACAAGCTTGAAGGGAGAGGGTCTGTAGGTCATGTAATTAAAAATACTGGCGGAGCCGTGGGTTTGTGCTCACTTACTACGATCATTGGCTATGGCACAATGGTTATAGCAGATAATCAGTCTATGGCATCTTTTGGCTTGATGGCCATGATCGGCGAATTTGTAATTTTAATTTTTGCAATGATTTTTATGACGGCATGGCTTGAAACCCGTGATAAAAAACATGGGCATGTAAAAAAAATTAAACATAAAATGTGAACTTCCATTTATTAAATAATTGCCAAGGCACAAAAACTTTAATAAATTAGCACTCGTATAGCAGGAGTGCTAATCTATTATGAATTTAAATAAATTAACTGTAAAAATGCGTACCGCCATGGAAGTGGCGCATGAACAGGCCGTTAATCATAAACATGTCGAAATAGTACCTGAACATTTACTTTATGGTATTTTTGCCGATAAAGAAGGACTTCCGTATCAGGCTGCGAAAAATCTTACGGATGTACAAAATGTAATACATCTTATAGATACTTCCTTAAATAAAATTCCAGCAGTAGATGGCGATGCCAATTATGGTGATATGATGTCGCCGGATAGCAGAAAGTTGATCCAACAGGGTTTTAAGGAGGCCGAAAAATTTGAGGATGAATATTTATCTCTTGAACATGTTTTTTTGGCCTACCTGAATGGTTCCTATCGCTTAAAAAATGAACTTATAGCGACAGGTGTCAATAGTAATGCGGTTATGTCTCTTATAAAAAATATTCGTGGAAATAAAAAAATTACCGACGAAAATCCAGAAGTAAAATACGATGTATTAAATAAATACGGTCGTAATTTAAACGAACTGGCAAAAAAAGGAAAGTTAGATCCTGTCATCGGGCGAGATGAAGAAATCAGGCATTGCATACAAATCTTGTCTCGTAGAACTAAAAATAACCCAATGTTAATTGGTGAACCTGGTGTTGGAAAAACTGCCATTGTAGAAGGTCTTGCTGGAAAAATTGTCTCAGGAGATGTTCCTGATATTATTAAAGATAAAATCATTATGACGCTTGACATGGGTTCTTTAATTGCCGGTGCAAAATATCGCGGTGAATTTGAAGAACGTTTAAAATCAGTACTGGATGAGGTTGTTGCTTCTCAAAACAAAATTATAATGTTTATTGATGAGATTCATACACTTGTCGGCGCCGGCGCCAGCGAAGGGACCATGGATGCAGCCAATTTATTAAAACCAGCTCTTGCTCGTGGTGAACTTCGACTCATTGGAGCCACAACCCTTAATGAATTTCAAAAACGAATTGAAAAAGATGCTGCGCTTGAACGTCGTTTTCAACAGGTATATATTAATGAACCAAACCAGATTGACGCGATTACAATTTTACGCGGTTTAAAAGAACGTTATGAGCTTCATCATGGAATACGTATAACGGATCAGGCAATCATTGCTGCAGTTCAGCTTTCAGATCGATATATTGCGGATCGTTTTTTACCAGACAAGGCAGTTGATCTAATGGATGAAGCCTGTGCGAAACTTCGTATAGAAATGGGATCTCTTCCGCTTGAAATGGATGAACAATCCCAGAAAATCCGGTCTCTGGAAATTGAAGAAGCCGCCTTAAAAAAAGAAAATGATCGCGTCTCGGCAGACAGACTGGAAGAGGTACGTAAAACATTAGCCGACATTCGCGAAAAATTCAACTCTATGAAGATTCAGCTTGACGAAGAAAAAAAGATGATCACAGACATAGGCAACATCAAAGAGCAAATTGAAAAACTGAGAATTGATGAATCACGATTTGAACGAGATGGCGAATTAAATAAAGTTGCCGAAGTACGTTATGGGAAAATTCCTGATTTACAGAAAAAACTTGAGAAAGCTGAAAATCTTTTAAAAGACAGACAGGATGGTACGCGGCTTTTAAAAGAAGAGGTTACTGAAGAAGATATTGCCATGATTGTTTCCAGATGGACGGGTATTCCAGTTACAAAAATGCTGCAAAGTGAAAAACAAAAACTTCTTCACATTGAAGATGCCCTTCATAAACGGGTAGTTGGTCAAAACGATGCCATTGTCGCTGTAGCCGAAGCTATTCGGAGAAACCGTGCAGGACTTTCAGACGAAAATCGTCCGGTAGGATCATTTTTATTTTTAGGACCAACCGGAGTTGGTAAAACTGAAACCGCTAAAGCTCTGGCAGAATTTTTATTTGATGATGAAAAGGCAATGATTCGATTTGATATGTCAGAATATATGGAAAAACATTCTGTTGCTCGCTTAATAGGCTCACCCCCTGGATACGTTGGTTATGATGAAGGTGGTCAGTTGACAGAAGCCGTACGCAGAAGGCCGTATTGTGTTTTACTCTTTGATGAGGTTGAAAAAGCCAATCATGATGTATTTAATTTGTTTTTACAAATTTTAGATGATGGAAGGTTAACCGATTCAAAAGGGCGTACGGCAAATTTTAAAAACACAATTATTATAATGACATCTAATATTGGTTCGGAATATTTAGCTGATGCAACATTAAACAACGAAGAAAAAGAAGCCCGCGTAATGGAAATGTTAAAATTAAATTTCAGGCCTGAATTTTTAAACAGGCTTGACAGTGTTACACATTTTCACCCTGTTGAACGCAAACATTTAAAAGAAATATTGAATATACAACTAGCACTTTTGAAAAAGCTTCTTGATGTAAAAAACATTAATTTGCAAATTAATGATGAAGTAGCTGATTATTTAATAGAAAACGGCTATGATCCTGCATATGGCGCAAGACCATTAAAAAGAGTGATTCAAGAAAAACTGATCAATCCACTGGCGAGAAAAATGCTTGAAGGTTCTTATAAACCAGGGAGTACTTTTTTGGCATTTGTCAATAAACTGGAAATTGATTTTAAAATTATCGAAAATAAAAGTTAGAATTGACATGATCGACTTTTATTTAAATTGAAACAATGAGGATGAAATGAAAAATAAATTATTACTATTAATATGTATTATTATACCTGTAAGCGCATGGGGAGATGTTAATGAAGATTTACTTGAAGCTGTGAAGAGATATGATATTGAAAAAACATATAAATCTATTTCACATGGAGCTAATATAAATTATAAAGATGTAAATGGCGATACTCCTTTAATTCTAGCCGTTAAAAATGGTAAACAGGATTTAGTTAATATTTTAATTAATAAAAAGGCTGATCTTGATATACAGGATAAAGATGAAAATACTCCATTGATTTTATCGATTAATCAAGGACGGGAAGATCTGGCAAATATTTTTATTAAAAAAGGATGTGATATAAATATTAAAAATAAAAATGGAAAAACTCCTTTGCTCCTGGCAATTGAAAAAGGATTACGTGGAATTGTTGCTACATTAATTGACAAAAATGCAGATTTAAATGCTCTAGATAATAATGGAAATACACTTTTAATGATAGCATCATCAAATGGAAATTTCGATTTAGTAGAATTGATACTTTCAAAGAAAGTCGATGTTAATGTGAAAAATAAGGCTAATGAAACTGCTCTTTCTATTGGAATAGATCATGGATTTAAATCAATTGTAGAACTATTGTTAAAACATGGAGCAGATCCGAATATAAAAGATAATAATGGATTAACACCTTTAATGCGCATTTCGTTTGATGATATCGAAACTATAAAATTATTATTAAAATATGGAGCGGATGTTAAAATTAAATTTAAGGATGGAACAACATTTTTAACTAAAGCGATTGAATCTGGTAATACCGAAGTTGTTAAGGAGTTTATCAAGAATGGAGCAGATGTCAACGTAAAGCTAGAACATGGTTCAACTCTTTTAATGAGAGCTGTAAAGATGGGTGATAAAGATACCATAATTGAGCTTATTAAAAAGGGAGCTGATGTTAATGCAAAAGACATTTACGGTCAAACTGCAGTTTATCTTGCTTTTATAAAAGGAAATATTGAAATTGTCAAAGAACTTTATAATGTAAAGGCTGACTCCAGCGCAAAATATCTTTTAATTTTGGCATCAGGTAAAGGTGATTCTGCGCTTGTCAGAAAACTTCTTTACTCAAGAGAAGTTGAAAACCTGAAAAATGAAGGCTCTTTGGAAGCCGCATTAAAAGTAGCTTCGGTTAATGGTGAAACTTACATTATGCGTGAATTAGTAAAGGCCGGAGCTCAAATAAATGCAAAAATTTTAGGCAGAACATCTTTAAGCGCAAGTTCTGCCAGTGGAAACTTTCAAGGGGTACGTGAACTTCTCAAGCTGGGGGCTGAGGTAAATACACAGGATGATGATGGTAATACTGCATTTCATTATGCTTGTACCAATGGGCGCAATGACGTAGCAGAGCTTTTAATTGATAAAGGTGCTGATATTAATATAACAGACTTAAAAGGAAATACCGCTTTAATGAATGCTTCAAGTAACGGACATTTAAAAATTGTAAAACTTTTAATCGAAAAAGGATCAGATGTTAATGTAAAAGATAAATCTGGCGCAACAGCTTTAAAAAAAGCAGCATTGGCAAAAAACGATGAAATAGTAACTTTGTTAAAGTCAGCAGGGGCAAAATAATTTGTAAATGAAATGAAGTATTTAAAGCCTGGCAGTTTTCAGTAAATTCATCAGTAGGTCTTTACTGTTGGCTTCAGCCAGTATTCTAATTACAGGCTCTGTGTTTGATGACCGAATGTGAATCCAACCGGAGAGGTCGGAAGCTAAATGATGATATCCGTCTGAAGTATCAATTTTCCATGTCGGAAACATTTTAGCAATGTTTTTTGATATTTTAATAACTGTTTTTGCATCACCTTTAATGGCTTCTTTCCTCATAAAATATGAAGGAAAATTTTCCAGTAACTGTGGTATTGATTTTTTAGAGTCAATCATCAATGACAAGATCCAGGCAACGCCGGCAAGAGAGTCTCTTCCAAAAGACGGAATATCAGGATCAATAACTCCGCCATTTCCTTCGCCGCCAAATAATGCTTTCTTTTTTTTCATCATTTCAACAACATTGGCTTCGCCTACTTTTGAACGAAAAACTTTGCAATTATTTTGTGAAGCCGAATACTCATTGTAAAGAGATGACGAAAGATTTACAATAACATTTCCTTTTTTATTTGAAAGTGATTTCATCATTGCCAGCGGTAAGGTGAGTTCCTCACCGATTGCCTTTCCATCAGGACCAACTATTGCCAGCCGATCCGCATCTGGGTCAAATGCAAACCCGATATCGCATTTATTTTCTATGATAAATTTTGAAAGTTTTGAAAGCGATGACGCAACAGGTTCAGGAGGTCGAGGAAAATTATACAAAATTTCCGGAAATAAAGAAACATATTTAACGCCTATTTTATCTAAAAATTGAGGTATGATTTCTGTTGCGCAGGCTCCGAGTGTGTCAAGAGCTACTTTTAATGAATTCGATGGCGCCTTACCTGATGGAAATACCTTTTCAATTACACTATCTAAATGTAAACTTATTGATTTAGCATGGGCATCAATGACCATGCCTTGTGTTTTATAATTTCCCCATGCTTCATTATTTGTATTTGTTTTTAAAAATGAAATTAGCTGATCATTTTCGTTTTTTTCAAAAAAGAAACCTCCCTGTTTAATAAATTTAAATGCTGTGTATGTAGCCGGATTATGACTGGCAGAAATCATTATGCCGCCGGGTAATTTTTTGTTTTGAATATATGCCTTTATGGTTGGCGTAGGGACAATTCCAAGTTTGTGGACTTCTCTACCTAATGACTGAAAAATTCCAACCAAAATATTCTCAATGGCTTCACCTGTGCTACGGTTGTCGCGAGCAAGCGCAATGGGGCCTGTTTTTACTGTATTATGAAATGCATGAATTATTTCTGCAATATTATTAGCATTAATGTCTTCAGGAAAAAGACCTCGCATGCCAGATACAGAAAATTTTAGTGTGGGAGAAGTTAAATTAATTTTCATTTATTCTCAACATTGGTAAGTATAATATTTTTTTCATGAATTGCTTCATTGTACAAGTTATTAACCAGAATCTGGGAATGAACTCTGCAGGAACCGTGTATCAGTAAACCAAATAAAATTATATACAAGGTTATTTTTCCATGTTTAATATTTTTTATTTCATTAATTGATAAAATTTTATTTGGTGAATCAGAATCTTTACGGATTTTTACCCATTGGAAAATCAAGAAAAACAAACCAAACAAGCCTGCGTACCATGCAATAATTGGCATAAGCGAAATTATTAGAGCAAATACGACAATCACGGTTAGTGTAACGTTCCATAAATTTTTCCAAATTTTAACAGGAACCCGTTTTAACAAATTTACAATTTTATTCATAATAAACTAGAAAGGGGGATCTTCAACAAGCGGGGCCGGTATGGTTTTTTTGTCATTCTGGTTATTTTTTTCGTTCTCAATATTTTGTACAGGTTTTTCCGATTTTGTATTGGATCTTGTAAAATATTTATAGACACCTTTTAATGCTGAAATGGTTGCATCAGTATCGCCTTTTTCACGATTTGGAACTGTTACTGTAAAAAAAATATTAATGATTAGCATCAACGCTGCACCATGTAAGAAAGTTACGAGAAAAGATTTAATGATTTTTTTCTTTTTTTTAATGCCCAATATAAAAAGAATAAAGCTTAGTAAAAAGAGTAAAAGCTGTAAACCCATGCTGGCAAGAGCCAGTGGATAGGTGAAAAACATCGTTACAAAAATATTGCAGATACTGATGGATAACAGTAAAAACATTATAAAGATCATGGTATGGCTTTTGTTGTAATTCTATGTCGTCAATCTTTTAATCTCGTATTGGAAGAAATAATAGAGAAAGCGGATCCGTGGGAATGCTGTTAACATATAATGAAACATGAAGGTGGGCTCCGGTAGAAATACCAGTGGCGCCGGCATAACCAATTAAATCGCCAGGCTTTACCGTTTGGCCTTCTTTAACCTTAAGTTTGCTCATGTGCATATAAACGCTAAATATTTTACTACCATGATCTATAATTACGCAATTTCCTTCATAATAAAGTGATTGTGCAAGAACTATTGTACCAGATGCCATGGAAAAAACAGGATCACCTAAACGAGCATAAAAGTCAAGCCCCCGATGATATGATATGCTTGGCGGATGAGAAATTTTTTTGCCATTTTGGAATTCATATTGCTCATAGATTCTTTTTTCATAAAAAGGGGAGGTTAAAGAATGAAAATTGCGTGGATGTGATAATGCTCCCGTAAATTGATCATGAGTGTCTAATTTGAAAATACTTTCTTTTAATTTATATTCATTTTGAATTCTTTGTGAAAGTTCTTGATTTATTGGTAAATCTGTTCTTGAAAACTTTCCAATATCCAAAGTTCTTTGCGATACAGGAAACATTTTTTCATCAAGTTCAAATGCGTGATATTCTGTAATTGATTTCCCCTCTATATTAAATTTAACTTCAAGAATAACTTTACGGTTTTCATTTTCAGGATGAATTGTAAAAAAACCACGATAACCCCAGTCGCCTTTCTTTAGCTGAAGCTGAGCGCCGTTTACTTTTATTTTAGGGTTATTTCCAAATTTAACGTTATCTTTAGGTACAAGTTCTGCATAGATTATATCTCCGTGAACAAATTGTCGTGCATAAAGTTCAATGTTGAAATAATTATTGGCTACTTCTTTAAATTCGGTATAATTTTGTTTATAATTTTTAGGGATCAGTACTTTTGTTTTATTGATAGTTAATATTTTTTTGTTCGGTGTAAAATCAATTTTGGTTCGGTTAACGTCTGTTCGGCAATTTGCTATTAGCGTTATGTAGATAAATATTAGTATTCGGTGTTTAAACATAATTTATTTTAAAAGTATTTCAGCAATTCTCTATATTTTTTATCGACATACAAAAAATTTAATAAAGATAGTATTTTATATATTTAAAATAAACAAAATTAAAATTTTATGGTCATATATACTAAATTTTACATTTATGTTACATAATATATATTAAAAGGTTATTTAGGCTTATTTTTATACCATGTAATTGAAAATATTGCCTAAAAGTTTATGGAAAAAAAAGAGTTAAGAAAAAAATACTTCACTCAATTTAATGAGTATAAAAAAAAGAATACAATTGAAGTTGAATTAAGTATCCAACAGCGATTGTTTGATTTCTTTAATCAAAAGATATCAGCAAAAAAGAAAAATATAATGGCCTATCAGCCTTTAAAATCTGAAATACCCATATTACAACTTTTGCAAGGTATAGACTGTGAAATTTTTATCCCGGAAATTGTTGAAAAAGATCTAATACCAAAATCTCTTTTAAGTGGATTTAAATCAGATATAAACGAAATGGATTATGTAATAACTCCAGGTCTTTTTGTTACTGAAAATGGTTTTAGACTTGGAAGAGGAGGAGGTTATTACGATCGTTTGTTAAACAAGGTTCCCGTTAATAAAATAATTTTTGTCGGTTACCATTGGCAGGTCATTAAAGAAATACCTTTAGATATATGGGATAAACCTGTTGGTTTTATAATTACAGAAAAAAATACGATAATATGTTTAAGTCGAAAATAGGTAGCGCAAATTAAAAATCGATTTACAGTTTAGTTCAAAATTTATGCTTTGTTTACATTAGTAAATATTAATATTTTAAAAGCTATATTAGGGGAAATGTGAAAAATAATTGCCGAAATGTAGAAATATTATGATATTCTAATACAAATATTTTAACTAATTTAAGGAGTAAATATGCTAGGTAGTGCTGAATCTAAAGCAAATGAGCTAGATAATAGAACTTTAAAGATCAATAAGTGGGTAAAAATTGGAACTGTAATTTTCAGTATACTGACATTTTTTCACATGTACTTTTTTCAAAATGATTGGAGTTTTATAACCAGTTTTTTTACTGGTAGTCCAATACCCTGGATTATTTCGATTTTTTTAGTTTCACTTTTTGCAATTGCTATTAAAACTTATTTGTATTTTCGCAAATATCTGTAAATATTGTTATTAATTTGGACGGGGATGATGTTAAGCCTCGTCCAAATTTTTTTTAAAATCAAGAGAAATCTTGAAATTAGGTCGAAGTATTGTATCAATTCTTGAAATATCTCGCTTATCAGGTTGGTCTATTAAAAAATGTAGTCCTCGGCTTTCAGATCTAACCAAGGCTGATCGAATGATCAATTGTGCGCACAATGCGAGATTGCAAAGCTCAATTAATTCACGAGACAGAGTAGATTTTTTATAATATTCGAGAACATCTCCATAGACAATATCAATGATTTTTAACGCTTTTTCAAGCCTTGACTTTGATCTGACTATACCAATATAATCCCACATGATTCCTTGAATTTCTTTACGCAGATGCTTTATAATTCCCCATTCTTCTACCGGAGCTGTACCTTCATTGTTCCACGGTGGAACGAGGTCAAACATGGATTGATCATCCCTTCTGGCATTATACCGTGATGAAATATTTTTAACTGCCCTGGCGCTAAATACCAGCGATTCAAGAAGTGAATTTGAAGCAAGTCTATTTGCGCCATGTACCCCCGTTGACGCAGTTTCCCCTGCAGCGTAGAGGTAATTTATATTGGTAAGTCCATTATAGTCAGTTAACACTCCGCCACAGGTATAGTGAGCTGCCGGAACAACAGGAATCAGGGTGGTTGAAGCATCAATTCCAAAATTATCTTTTAACGAATTGTATATGTAAGGAAATCGTGACGCCAGTTTTTCTTTTCCAACTTGTCTACAGTCTAAAAATACAAATTTATCGCCAGTTTTTTTTAACTCGGAATCGATGGCTCTTGCTACTATATCTCGCGGAGCAAGTTCTGCAAGGATATGGTATTGTGCCATGAAATATTCGCCTTTGTTATTTATAAGCCTTGCTCCTTCTCCCCGAATAGCTTCTGATATTAAAAATGCCGGGTCAGAATCTGAGTATAATACAGTCGGATGAAATTGAATAAATTCCATATTCCGAATATTACATCCTGCTCTGTAACTCATGGCAATACCGTCTCCGGTACAATCAGGAGGATTTGTTGTATGTGGGTAAACTCTTCCGGCTCCCCCTGATGCAAGACAAATAAAATTTGCAAGAATTGGCGTTATCTTGTTGGTATCAGTTTCAATGCAGTACACTCCATAACAATTTTGAATTCTGGCATTTTTACTTTTATGAAAATGATGTTCAGTGATAAGTTCTATTGCCATATGATTTTCAAGAATAATGATGTTGTCTTTTTTTTTGATTTGTTCTAAAAGAAAATCTTGAATTGCTTTACCTGTTTGATCTTTAAAGTGTAATATACGATTTTCACTATGACCACCTTCTTTTCCAAGGTCTGGTTTACCATCTTCATCGGATGTAAACATCAAACCGTTATGCATCAGTTCATTGATGCAATCTATGCCGTCATGAACAAGAATATCAACCGCCTGCTCGTCGCATAGACCTGCCCCTGCTTTAATGGTATCATTCCTGTGTTTTTCCGGCGAATCGTGAGGGCTTATAGCAGCAGCAATACCGCCTTGAGCAAATGCGGTCGAACCAGAGTTTGATTTATTTTTTGTTATGATGGCAACTTTGCCGAGTTCTGAGGCTTTTAGCGCAAAAAATAGTCCAGAAATACCAGTTCCAACAACAAGAAAATCATAGTGGGGAAATTTCATTCCTGTTTATTTTAAATTTGATTTCTTTTTACTGCCAGTTTTTAAATTATCAGTTTTAGCAGTCTTTTTTTTAGTACTTGAGGCTGTCTTTTTTTTAGTAGGGGCTGGTTTTTGATCAGGTAATCTAATGGTAATTCCATATTTCTCAATTATATCCTGGACTTCTTTTTCTTTTTGTGCCATGGATTGAAGAAATTCTTTTACCAGTTTTAGAGTGAAATCCTTTTTTAACGGTTTTTCAATAAGAGCTATTTTCATTTTTTTAGCAGTTTGTTCAACCCTTGAGGGATCACTGCTCATCAATATAAAATTACGCTCTGACCATTCTTTTTGATTTTTTAAAATATCTTGTATAAAATAAGTTCCTTTCATGCTGGGTTCTGCGTCATATTCTAAAAAAACAAGAGCATATCCTTCAGGGTTAATTAACGGCGCATTTAAAACAGGTACAGGTATACTGTTTTGATCATTATTTTTTAATACACTTTCATGGTATTTTAACACTTCATTGGCTATTGAATGGTTAAAATAGCTTCCTCCTTTTAATAAAACATTACGTGCTTCAGAAAATTTATAGCAGGAGTCTATTTGTATTCGAAAGGGTTGTAATGCATTTTTTAATAAATCAATAAAACTGTGGTTGTCGTCAATTATTATAGCTTTCATTTGTGTGCTTTTTTATATAAGTTTTCGAATCGCCATTTTTGGTAATATATTCCCTTGGACAAGTAATTTAGTATTTTTGCATATAAAATGTTTAATTTTTAATTTAAAATAATAAAATAAATCTTGATAGCCTGTATGAGATAAGAAAAAGTGTAGAATAACTTTAATATATTACAAATAACACTTATAATGTATATTTTAAAAGAAATGCTTTAATTAGATTAAACAATTTATATCAACATGATAAATGTTGGTATACTCAAATTCATTATATTTATTAAAAAAGAATTTAGAATGTGCATAATTTCTTTAAATAAATAAAATACATTATATTAAAAAGGCTTAAAATGCGGAAAATACTTGTAAATTCATTTTTTAATTTAACAAATAAATATGGCCCATTACGTCGGATAGTATGGAAACCGATTTATGAGATGCTCGCGCGTCAATTTAAATATGAAGAATGGCAGTTTATGAACTATGGCTATAAGCCGTTGAAAAATGAACCGTTAGTTAAACTGCATAAAGATGATGAAATAAACAGATACCCAATTCAAAGTTATCATTATCTTGCCAACAAGGTAAAATTAAAAGGTCTTAAAGTTTTGGAAGTTGGCAGCGGTCGTGGAGGTGGCGCATCGTTCATTAAACGATATCACTTTCCTTCAAAAATGATTGGCATGGACATTGCAAAAAGCGCGGTGAAGCTTGCACGCAAGCATCACCCTCATGACGGGTTAGAATTTATAGAGGGGAATGCCGAAAAAATTCATTTTGAAGATAACTCTTTTGATGTCATTATTAATGTAGAGTCCAGTCATGCCTACGGATCAGAATTAAAATTTTTTAACGAAGTTAAAAGAATCTTAAAACCAGGCGGTTATTTCCTTTGCACAGATTTACGCGATAAGCATAAAATGGAGATAATGAAAAAAAATCTGTTAAAATCAGGCTTAGAACTTCTTGAAGAAGAAGATATTACAGAAAATGTTATCATGGCAATGGAAGAAGAAAGTGATATAAAAAACAAAAGAATTAATGAGAAAATACCAAAACTATATTTAAAAAACTTTAAAGAATTTGCAGGAGTTGTCGGGTCTGCAATGTATTTAAACATTAAAAATCGTCATGCCGTGTATTATCGATTTACTTTACAAAAAAAGAAAGAAACAAAAGAAGCCAAGCCGGTGAAAAAAGCTGCTAAAGAGAAGAATATATCCAAAACGGCAAAATCTTCGAAACAAAAAGCCAAATCTAAAAAAGCGTAAAAAGTATTTTAATTGTTTAAAAAACTTATCACATCCTTTCTAAAAAGAGAGGTAAGTAAGCTGTATTTCAAGGTTCTTCACCTCTCTGAAATATTTTAATTTAAAGTCTTCCGGCATCGGCCATCATGGATTTAATTCTTTGCTGAAACATCGCTGCTTCCATTTTCAACGTATCTTCGACGGGATCATTTCGATTTTCAACTACATTGCCGGCAACGATATGTTCATCAACAATTTTTTTAACTTCTTCAGCTTTTACAGCAGTGTACCATTTTCCTGACGGATAAACGATGACGTTGGCGCCTCGCGTGCATAAACCAACACAGCCTGAACTGCTGACCATTACGTCTTTTTCAAGACCGGCATTAAATACTTCTTTTCTAAACATATCCAAAATTTCCGCTGAACCTGTTCCTCCGCAGCTGGGAACCATCGGCGGTTTACTTTGTGTACAAATAAATATGTGGTGTTTAAACATTTCATTCTCCTGTAACTGATACTAAATGATCTTGAAACACTTTGAACAGTATTTTTTGCATATTTAACAGGGGTCGCCCGCGATCGCCCTTTAGGGAAGCGCGGGCGAGGGGGCGCGACTAAATCGTCCATCATAAAATATTTCAGCCCCCTTTAATAATGGTTAGATTACGAAAAGCCTTGTCAGACGATAATCAAAGAAAAATATAGCTTATGGCAAAAGAAAAAAAAATTGAAACTGCTGATAATCTTGCTGAATTTATTAAAATATTAAAAGAAAATAACGAATTGCTTGAAGTTGAAAAAGAGGTAGACCCTTATCTGGAAATTACTGAAATTGCCGATCGAGCCGAGAAAGAAGGCAGAGAGGCTATTTTATTTCACAATGTTAAAAACAGCAAATATCCCCTGTTGATCAATATGTTTGGCAGTAAGTCGCGTATGCAGCTTGCCCTTGCCGTTGATAACCTGGATGCCATTGGGCAACGAATTCGCGATTTAATCAAGTTTAAAAAACCGGAATCATTTTCTGAAAAACTGGATATTTTACCCAAAATCATGGAGATTTCAAAATTTCCGCCCAAGACCGTTAAAAAAGCGCCATGCCAGGAAGTAATCAAGAAAGGCCCTGATGTAAATCTTGATGAAATTCCCATCATCACATGCTGGCCGCAGGATGCAGGTCCTTTTATAACGTTGCCGATGGTGATCACTAAAAATCCTGAAACAGGGATTCAAAACGTTGGAATGTACAGGCTTCAAAAATATGATATAAATTCAACCGGCATGCACTGGCATTTGCATAAGGGGGGCGCCAAGCACTATAAAATGTACAAGGAAAAAAATATTAAAAAAATGCCTGTTGCGGTTGCCATTGGTTGCGATCCTGCCAGTATTTATTCCGCATCTGCTCCTTTGCCCCCTGAAATCAGCGAGTATTTATTTTCAGGTTTTTTACGCAAAAAATCCATTGATCTTGTAAAAGCAATTGAAAGTGATTTGCTTGTACCGGCTGAAGCAGACTTTGTTTTGGAAGGTTATATCGATACAGAAGAAGCTTTAAAGCTGGAAGGTATGTTTGGCGATCACACCGGATTTTATTCTCTGGCAGATTATTATCCTGTATTTCATGTGACCACAATCACCAGCCGTAAAAATGCAATTTATCCCTGCACGATCGTAGGTATACCGCCAATGGAAGATGCCTGGATGGGGTATGCCACAGAAAGAATTTTTCTGGCCATAACTCAGCTGTTGATTCCTGAAATTGTTGATTTTCATTTACCGCCTGAAGGTACCTTTCATAATCTCATCTTTGTAAAAATAAAGAAGGAATATCCGGGGCAGGCATATAAGGTGATGCATGCTCTTTGGGGATTAGGTCTTATGTCATTAACCAAAATCATCGTTGTTGTGGATGAAGATGTCAATGTACAAAATACAGCTGAGGCATGGTGGTATACGTTGGCCAACATTGATCCGAAGCGGGATATTCTTTTTTCAAAGGGACCAACTGATGTACTCGATCATGCTTCCTCTGAATTTGCTTTTCATAGCAAAATGGGCATTGACGGCACCAAAAAATTACCAGAAGAAGGTTTTAAGCGTCAATGGCCGGATGTGATAAAAATGGATGAATCTGTTAAGGTTAAAGTGGATTCATATTACGAAGATTTAATGAAAAAATCCAGTCATAATATTGGGTTTAGATGATTATCAATATAGAGGCTGTCTAAAAAGTCTCACCGCAAAGGCGCGAAGGGCGCAAAGTAAAAAAACAAAGGGATTTTTCTTCTCATTTTCTTTAATTCCTTTGCGTTCTTTGCGTCTTCGCGGTTCAAATTTTGACTTATTAGACAACCCCTATATTTTAAAAAAAAATTATTTTGCTTTATCTTCAGGTTTACTGGTTTGTTCTTCTGATTTTTTAATGTAGTCTTTTAGTTTAAAATCAGGGTTAGTTTCAATTGGATAGGCTTCCATGATGTCTTTAATGGATTCCTGCTGTCGATCAAATGCTTTTTTCATTGCTAATCTTTGTTTTGTTGCGGCAAGTCCTTTATCAAGAGGGATTGTTCTCATCTGTGGATTGCTGTTTCTGATCATTTCCCAAGCTTTTAAAGCTTCATCATCGCTTACATCATCTGCTTTTACTTCAGCCTTTTCAGCCATAAACAAGCTTGCTGTATAAAACTGCTGAATAAAATTAATTCTGCTTTGAATTTCTTTCTTTTTCGTAAAACCTTTTTTCTTTGCTTCAACATTTAAAAGTACCAATTGCTTGTATTGATCTGGAAAATTATCTTTTGAGAGTTTTCTGAGCATCTCCATATTTTCCTCAGGAATTCCGCTTTTTTCGGGATTTTTAATCATACTTTTTAATTGCTCTGGGCTAAGTTGAAGCTGTTGCGCCATTAAATTAATGTAATTTTCATAGGCATCGTCAAAATCACTGACAGTATATTTTTTACCGTCAATTTTCCAGACCCAGGGGCTGCTGCCGCCTTTGCAATTGAGAAGGAATCCTGCAAGAATTATAAATACCAATGTTCTTTTAATCATTATTTTTTCCTTAAGTTGTGAATTAATATTAAATTTAATTTTGTAATTATAAATATACGTCGTTAAACGATTACTTTACAATTAATATACCAATATTATTTATAAACACTAATTGAGAATAAATTTTTTAATATTTAATTAACCGTAAAAGTTTTTTCAATGAGAACTTTTTTCTTTTCATTTTCAATGATAATTTTATATTTTCCGGGGGATTCAAAGAATTCCTTTTGAAAATGAGTTTCAATTACTTTCCACTTTGGATTAATATTACTTTCAATGATGGATATATTGCCATCTCCTGAAGACATATTCAAGTTAATTACTTTAATAAAAATTTTTTTGGTTTTTATTGCTTTTTGTGCCGCAAAATAAATGTAAACCGGCTTTCCAATTTCAAAAACCTCTTTGGTTTCGGAAGTTCCAAATGTGTAATTGTCTATAGCATTTGGAGAAAGATGGATTTGGTACTTATTGTTTGAACCAAAAGCAAAAAAAAGTAAAAAGATAAGTAAAACAACAGATAAAAAAGCGCCTAGTGATACCCACCACTCCTTCTGTGTACGATTTCGGATCATTGGGAAATTACCGCTAAAAGGATCATTGTCTTTTATTGCTTTTTGCCCTTTTTGCGCGAGGGATTTTATGGACTCCATAAAACCTTCAGATTCGTCTGACTTGCCGGAAGAAGATCTTTTATCGGAATCTTTATCATTTCTAATATTATTAACAAAATCGCTCATAATACCATTGGGCGAGAGTTCGCTGTCAATCGCACCCTTTAGTTCATCTTTTTTATTCTTCTTTTTATTCAAGGCCATGTATTACCTCCATAACCATTTTAGAATAGGCCTGCGTGACCTTATTTTTTGGCGCATAATCATATAAACTACGTTTTACCATATGGGCTTCCTCTACAGATACGGATCTGGGGATCTTAGCTTTAAATATGGATATTTTTTTTAAGATCATATCGTTCATCATTTTTGCCATTGTTGTTCTTTCGTCATAAAAAGTAAATAATCCGCCCATTATTTTTAATTTTGCATTGTATCTTTTCTGAATAGTTGAGATCACATCTAACAGACCATTGATTCCATCGATTGAGAATTTAGATACCTGCAAAGGGATTATAATATGCGTTGCTGCCACCAGAGCATTTACGGTGATTACAGAAAGACTGGGAGGACAATCCAGTATAATATACTGGAATTCTTTTGCAATATCGCGCATACTTTCTGAAAGTCTAAAAAAACCGTCAATGGCTCCAGATAATGAATTTTCCAATTCAACAATTTGAATTGAAGAAGGTATGACAAAAAGGTTGTCGTAAGTTGTTGTGTGGACCATATCACCCGTAATTATTTTTTTTTGAAAAGCAGTGTATACCGTGCTGTCAATTGGAAAATCTGTTTGTTTTAACAATATACCGGTTGCATTTCTTTGTGGATCCAGATCTATAAATAATGTTTTTTTATGATTCTCGGATAATCCTATGGCAAGATGTAGAGCCGTGGTTGTTTTTGCGACCCCTCCCTTCTGGTTTGTGATCGAAATGATAAACCCCATACCCTACGATTTGATTATTCCCATTGGAATTTCTTGGCATCTTCCAGAAATTTTTCAAGCCCTTTATCTGTTAATGGATGTTTCACAATTGTATTAAATATATCAGGCGGAATGGTGGCAACATCTGCTCCCATCATTGCAGAATCTTTTAAATGAATTGGGTTTCGAATACTGGCAACGATGATTTTTGTATCATATCCATAATTGTCATAGATAGCAACAATTTCTCCAATTAAGTCCATGCCTGTATGTCCAATATCGTCAAGTCTGCCTACAAAAGGAGAAATATAGGTTGCTCCGCATTTAGCGGCCAGTAGAGCCTGTAGCGCTGAAAAACAAAGTGTAACGTTGGTTTGAATATTTCTTTCAGAAAGTATTTTTACAGCTTTTAAACCCTCTGGTATAAGTGGAACTTTTACCACAATATTCGGGGCAATCGCCGCTAATTCTTCAGCTTCTCGAATAATTCCGTCTTTATCTGTAGACAGGACTTCTGCAGAAACAGGACCTGAAACAATTTCAGTGATTTCTTTGATTGCTTTTTTAAGAGATTTTCCTGTTTTTGCGATTAAAGACGGGTTCGTTGTAACCCCGTCAAGAATACCGAATTCGGCTGCTTTTTTAATTTCATTTATATCCGCTGTATCTATAAAAAATTCCATATGGTATTTTTCAAATTATTAGACATAATGTCATTTACTTTTAACTGTTTATATTTTATAATTTAACACTTTTATAAAAAGTTGTGTTGGTATAACAAATTGACCGATATATATTATGTCTAATGATAAAAAGAACTATATACATCTTAATGTTATTTTGCGGTTTAAACGTCCGGATTTCAAGTGAATCGTTGCCTTTACATGCTTTTCGCGATTATGGAACATCCAGTATGCAAAAAATGGAGATTCTTGGCGAAGTTACCTCAAAAAGTCATATGACTTCAAAAAACCGGCCTCGGCTTTTAAATTATGATACCCGTGAAATGATTCTCAGCGCTAAATTAAATGAGCATCAAGGCGTTCGTATTGGCGATACGATTTATATAATTCAAAAAGATCCTGATCATCGAAAGTATTTAAACGGCTTAATTGTCGGAAAAGCTACTATTTTCTCTGTTTTTCAAACGAGTTTTCAAGGTTGGATGATTAAAGCGCGTGGAAATTTATCGATGGTAAAAAAAGGTCATTTTATAGCCCGACTGGATTTTGGATCAGAACGAAATACAGCTTTAGAATACTTAAGAATGGGAGACAAATTTAAAGCCCTTGATGATTATCCAAAAGCATATTTTTGGTATAAAAAGAGTCTTGATACGGATTCTCAGCGTCCAGAAACGTATTTAAAACTTACTCAAATATCGATGGCCCAGGGCATGGATGAGCAGGCTTTTACTTATATTAAGGAAGCATGGGAAAGGAGCGATAAAATTGTAGATCCAAATGACATGCTTGAGCTGCCAGGACTTTATATAAGTGTTAAGTTAGATAAAATTCGTGGTATTAAAGCACAAGATAAACGTTTTAAAGAGCTTTTACTTTTACTTAAGGACGTTCGTCATTATAAAGAACAAATGAGCTGGGTTGGCGGTTATATTCAGGAAGGCTATAAAAGCATGCTTGAAAAAGCCGGTATTCCTGAATATAATTATCAATATAATCTGGCAGGTTTATATCGAGAAATATTTCAAATCATGAACCGCAATCATATGAATCAAATTTTAGAGTGGATCAGTAAAGACGAGAGAGAAATACTTTATGAGCCGCTTTATCTTGCCTATGAAAGCGATCCATTTGAGTATCCACAAAAATCCTGGGACAATGCTTTTTTTGAGGCGGCCATATATCACTATAAAATGGCAACTGAACTCAATGAACTCGATACAAGATCATCTTATGAAATCATTATGTTAAGTTATGAAAAATTAAAAACTCATCCTTCTATGGTAGACGTCGATCGTTTTAAAAATTTAATTAAACATTACGGAAGATATTATTTACGGGTTCCTGATGAAACAGATCATTATTCCAGAGTTCAAAATGTATTGAACACTTTTAACCAGTTTTGATATTTTTGTAACTTTTGTAAATGCCCGTATTTTTCAGCTCCTTTTATCAGGATTTGAGTTTTTTTAATCACGTCAATTTTCCAGAATTCAAAAAGATCAATAAAATCCTGATCATTTTTATACATGCGATACAATCGATGCATGGCAAGAACCCTCCATTTATCGATTTCTGGCGTTTTGCTTAGCTGACTCCAGTTACCGGCTCTTTTAATGGTAAGAGGTTCGTCAACAAAGGCAACCGGATTTTTAAGATTTAAGCGCAGCCATAATTCATAGTCTTCAGCAACAGGAAAATGGTGTAAAAATCCGCCACAGGATTCAAAAAAAGATCTGCTAAACATTACCGAAGAAGGGGAAATCAGGCATCGTTGAAAAAGACGTTTCATAAATTGGCCGCCTTCTTTTTTATGTTCTTTTTTTTGATTTATGATCACGCCATTTCTTTGCCAGATTTCATTTGTATGAATCCATTTATACCCGGGATTATTTTCAAGATATTCTAGCTGACGGGATATTTTAAATTTATCCCATTGATCATCGCTGTCTAAAAAGGCAATGTATTGACCTTTTCCAATCGACGCACCCAGATTTCTGCAGTAAGAAACGCCGTGATTTGTATTTAATCGAATGTAAGAAATGGATTTTGAACTTTTAGCAAAGGCAGGATTGTTTAATGAAGAAAAGTATTTAGCGACAACATCACTTCCATCTTCAATTACATATATTGAAAGATGCTCATAAGTCTGGTTAATTACAGAATGGATACATTCCAGTAGCAAATTATCACGATTATAAACCGGAATTACTACATCTACTAAAGGTTCATTTGTATCCATTCATTTGTAATTAAGCTTCCAGAATTTTCGCAAGGTGTTCTAGTAAAACAGGATTACTGGGTGCAATGGTCAAAGCTTTTTGTAACGCAACACGAGCTTCTTCACTATTTCCCATCGCATGATAAATCATCGCAATGGTATCGAGAAAAGCCGGATTTTGCGGCTCATAAAAAATTGCTTTTTCTGCAAGTGTCTGGGCAAATGGCAGGTTTTTATTGTATTTAAAATAAATGTATGCCAAGGAATTATTTGCATTGGCATTTTCAGGTTCTTGAGTTAAAATATCGCTGAAAACATTTTCAGCTTCAGCAAGTTTATTTTGCTGTTCCAGCGCAAACCCTAGCATATTTCTCATTTGAACGTCAAAATTATATTCAGGAATACTTTTTTCTAAAAACTCCTGAGCTTTGGCAAACTTTTTCTTTTTTAAAAGCGAGTAGGCAAACATACGCGGAATTTGAACCATTTTATGCTTATCATCGCTTTGAAGAAGATTTTTTAAAATAATTTCAACTCGGTCAATTTCTCCAAGGTGAAACAGACATTGAGCCTGAAAAAAGTTTAAATCTATATCACCGGGTAAGAGTTTAATGGCATCTTCAATGATGTCATATGCCTCTTTGTATCTGCGGTTTTGAAAGACAAAATTGGCCCTTTTTTTAATATCGATAATATTTTCAATTTGAATGACGTTATATTCGTTTTCACTGCCGCGACCTTTGTTTTTAGTCATGGCAATTAAATCATCTTCGCTTGTATTTAAAAATTGTTCAAGCCATTCGTTATCGTCTTTATTTTCATTGAGTTTCGTCTGGGTTCTTGTAGTTGTAGTCTGTGCCATCTTTATTTAAGGGGGTTAAGCTGATAAATCCGTCATGATAAACTTCAAAATCACAGTCCCCAATCTCCTTGTAACCTAATGTCGAACCGCCCAGGTTTACGAGAAATTCATTCTCACTGAGAGCGTTCCTCTTATATGTATCTCGGTAGATTCGGATTCCTGATTTAGTCCATTTTATTTTTTCTGGCATTTTTACACCGGCGGGGTAGTTTATGTTAAATAAAAACGGTTTTGGCAGGCTGGAAAAGTGATTTTGTACAAATTTTAATAAAAAACCGGCAACTTTCTTAAAATCTCCCGTGGCGTCTAAAAATCCGGACGATACGGCAATGGCAGGAATACCGTGAATGTAGGCATGCCGTGCGGCGCCGACAGTACCTGAATAAAAAATATCCTGCCCCATATTTACTCCTTTATTGATACCGCTGATGACAAGGTCTATTTTTTCGTGAATAAATCCGCCATGAAGCGCAATGTTGATGCAGTCTACCGGGTAGCCGTTGACCACAAAGGTATGATCATCTATGATCTTAACGTAAATATCATCGTAAATGGTCATGGCCTGGCTGGTAGCGCTTTTTTCCATAGCGGGAGCAAATACAAAAACATTGGCGTATTCTTTAAAAGTATCGACTAAAGCCTGTATTCCAGGAAAATGAATTCCGTCATCATTTGTAAAAAGTATGTTCATTATATTGATTTTGATAATTTTTTAAAATTACATATATTGTATGCTTAAATTTATATATTTATGGAATTTAAAATATAATTATGCTAGACATTTTAAATGATTAATTAAGTTTAAATATTAAATATATATTACAATGTAGGAGATTGGTTAAAATGGAATTTAAAAAAAACATTAAGTTAGTGCTGGTTGTATTTATTAATATAGGTCTTTTTTCATGTTTGCCCAATCTGGCGAAAGGCGAAAAAGCCGTCGAGAAAATGTCTCCGGATGAGAAAATATTTTTAGAAGAAAAAATATTAAAGATAACCCCGGATATGTCTGAAAATGAAGTTTCAAAAATATTAGGCCCGGTTTATAGAGGAACTGAAACGGATCGTCCAGTTTGGTTAGCAATTGGAAATGATAACAAAAGCCAGGTTGCAGTGTATTATTATGAGAATAAAATATTTAAAATAAGATGGTTGAAACTTGGTTCCTTTGTGTGGGAAAAAAACTTCAGGTCGTTGTAAATACAATTTTACTGTACAATTTACAGCAATTAAAATAAGCTGACAAATCATGAGAAAGAAAAAATATATGGAGAGTGTATGGATATTGTAGATAAGGAAAAAATAGTTGAATTAAAAGAGCTTTCAGGAGGAACAGACGATTTGTTAAAAACTTTATTGGACAAGTATATTACAAATACCCAAAGTTTTATTGAGCAAATTAAAAAAGCTTTGGAAACCAAAGATTTTGAAAAAGTACTTTTTGGGGTTCATACCATAAAAGGTTCTTCGCTAAGCCTTGGATTAACACAGCTTGGAGAAAAATTTACAGATCTTAATTTAAGAGCAAAAAACGGCAATTTTGAAGGGTTTGAATCTGAAATGACTTCCATTGAGAAGATGCTTAAGGATGTGATCACCTATAGAGCCACTATGGGTTAAGAGCTTTTTTAAAAAAAATAATATTAAAATTTCTTCCTTTATCTTTTGATCTATGACTGAAAAACTGATGTGAACCAAATGTATTATGGTTTAACCATATTGTTTGTGATTTTTGAATTCCACAATTTATAAACTGATTTTCCAGTATTTTTTTTAAATTCAGATTTCGTTTTGTACTTGAGGCTATTTGATCTGAATAGACTTGAGGAAATTTGTTATAGACTTCACTGTCTGTTTCATAATTTTCTTTATAAATGTGCGGTCCTATAATAAATATAAGATCATTAATTTTGTTTTTTTTTGTTAATAAAGCTTTATTTAATGCTGATTTTAAAATTTCTAATTCAAGACCGCGCCAACCAGAATGAATAGCGCCTAAAAACATATCGCGGGAATTGAAAAATAAAATGGGTATGCAGTCGGCTGTTTTTATCGCCAGCGCATTATTATCGTCAGTTGTGAAAAAAGAATCAGCTTCAGCAAGTTCATTATCGTTTGTACATGCGTTAACTGTACAATTGCCGTGAACCTGTTTTAATATGGAAAGTTTTAAGTTAAAAACCTTTAAATAGTGATTACGTAATTCATTAAATTGTTGTTCGACAAGGTCTATCGGTTCATCATTTTTACCGGACGAAATATCGGGTTTACCCCAGATGTGAATGTAATAAGTTCCCAATTCAACAGGAAATTCCAAATTTATTTGCAAGGTATTGTAGATCATATATTACTAAAAAAATTTAATTCATTTTACAAGAAAAAACCAATGGGATGTCTCGACTCAATGCTGAAATCATAAAATTCATCAGTTTTTATTTTTTAGGTAACATCGATTATTGAATCGATGCTTCAATACCTTTTTTGCCTTCGATTAATTTAAAATTTACAGTGACGCCGCTTTGAAGTTGCTCTCTGTCTGATTGTACGCTGTTTGAGCGGTGAAAATAAATTGAACGTTGGAATGATTCTGATTTTATAAAACCAAAACCTTTTACAGAGTCAAACTGAATGATGATTCCGGTGTAGGTTTTTTGGGAATCAACTTGTGAAATTTCAAAAAATTCCAGATTTAAATGTTCAGGGGTATGATTGATTTTAACGTTTGATTTTACTTCTCCAAGAAAAATACGAAACTCTTCAAGATCTGCGGAAAACTTGTCAATGGATAGCTGCTGGTACAATCGTCCGTCCCAGTTTTGAATGTGAATCATATTTCGAATATCGATTCTAATTTTGGTAAATTTTTCAATTAACTCCGTTGGGAGCAGTTTAAATTTTGTAATCAAGCTTATGTTATTTTGAAACTGGTTTTTAACAATTCGATCATGAATGAGTTTATGTGTATCGTTAACTTTACCAAGAGAAACATCTCTATTATTTTCGTCAATAATCGGATTTAGCAAGATAGCCGTTGCCAACGCTTCAGAGATGATACCCATGGTAATGAGAAGTTGATAAAATAATGCATTTTCAAGAGACAGCCCTGGTTTAAAAACCTTATAAAGCCAAATCTGGTAATCAATTAACTGCATTAGATAACAGATATTTGACTTATAGATAGAATTTTTTAAAAATGGAAAATATGAATCCCTGTAAAATTGAACCGTATTTAAAGTGTTTTTCGGAATTTGCAAATGAAACTGTTTTGAAAATTTTGTAGTATAAATTTGAAACTTTTTATTTAAGTCATCGATTATATCCGACGGATTTTCCATTTACATTACAAATTCATTGTCAATTTATTTTCTATAACATCAACGGCATTATTTTTTAGGACGCCGTTTGATGCTTCCCTGATACGGAGATTTTAAATGAACGATGGCCTCATTTTTTAAACCCCGAATGTCAATAAAAATGGATTCGCCTTCTTTGCAATATTCAATTTCAATAAAGGCCATGCCAAAACCCCTGTCCCATGTAAAAGAAAATGCTCCGCTGGTAACTTCGCCGATGACTTTACCGTCTTTGTTGACAACAGGGTAGTGAGATCGGGGTAATCCGCCTTTTCCTTTCATTACAAAACCGGTTACTTTTTTACTGGGTGGGTTCTTAAAGATTTCATGCTTACCAAGATAATCTTTTTTAGAACTTACGATCCAGTCGATTGAACTTTCTATCGGAGTACGTGTTGAGTTTAATTCATTACCGTAAAGAGGATAAAAAACTTCCATACGTAAAATATCGCGTGCGCCAAGACCGCAGGGGGTAACGCCTGCTTTTATCAAGTTGTTCCACAGTTGAATACCGTCTTTTGAAGGCATAAGTATTTCAAATCCATCTTCTCCGGAATACCCTGTTCGTGATAAAAAATGGGGTACTTTATAGTCAGTAAACAATGTAAATTCATAGAAAAATAAAGATTCAAGATTGTTTTCTACAGGCGAAATTACTTTTTTTAAAATTTGTTCGGCATTTTTACCCTGAAAGGCAAGTAAGACATAGTCATTATAACCCTCTATTTTTATCGATGCGTATTTATTTTTTTGACCGGTTATGTGATTATAAACAGGTTCGCTGTTTGACGCATTTACAAGCAAGATATAACGGTTTAAATCTATTTTATAAATGGTAATATCATCGATCAAGCCGCCTTCGGAATTTGTTATGGCATTGTATTGAATTTTTCCTGGTTTTAAACCAGTCACATCGCGGCAGGTGATGTGGTTTAAGAACAAAAGTAACTCATCCGGATTTTCTCCCGTAATCAAGTAAGGCGCCATATGAGAAATGTCAAAAAGACCGCAGTTGTTTCTTACAGCCAGATATTCATCTTTAATACCGGCATACATAACAGGCATGTCGAAACCGGCAAAATCTACCATCCTGGCTTTTAATTCAATGTGTTTTTCATACAGAGGCGTTTTTTTCATATAGTATCCTTATTTTGATTTTTCGGGTTTTGGTTAAATTCAAGTTCATTTGCATTTATGTAATTATGATTTCCGTTCTCATCGATAACGCTCAGCAGACCGTGTTCGTTTATTCCTAAAATATCAAATTTTTTACGAATTATAGATTTTGTATTTTTATCAACAAGAGTTACAAGGTTTGCATCTCTATCACAGTTAGCTGCAAATTCTGCGCAAATACTTTCTGAAAAAGGTAAATTGTACGTTGGAAGATATTGCACCATATCATTCATAATTTCATTTAAAACCAGTTCAGGGCTAAAATCTTTTTTGGTAATATCCTTTAATGATGTTGTTTTTTCCAGGAGTTCTTCCGGTATTTGATCTGTATTTAAATTTACGCCGATACCTATAATGACAATCTTGGATTCTTTTATTTGAACCATTTCAGTCAATATACCACAAAGTTTTTTATTTTGATAGGTAATATCATTTGGCCATTTTATAAGAACGGGGAGTTTTGAAATTCGACTTAAAGCATTTCTCAATACAAGTCCAGCATAAATGGTTAAAGAAGAAATATCAAGTGTATTAAATAAATTTAATGAATTAAAAATAAATGAAAAGGTCAGATTATTTTTACCGCTAAACCAGTTGCGTCCATGTCGGCCTCTGCCATTGGTTTGGTTTATGGCTCGTAATGTGTAAAAATTCTGATTCCATAATTTAGGATGTTCTTTTAAATACGTATTTGTTGAGTCAACAGAATCGAGACATTCATAAACAAATGATGTAGTCATGATTATTTTCTAATTATTTTTTTGAGGGTAGTCAAGCAGATCTTCTTTTTCCCATAAAAAATATCTAAAAAACATGTAATGCCATACAAATGGATAAATGGCGATTAAAAAATTATAATCAGTGCGCCATGCAAAATAAACGACCCAGGCAAGGGTCACGAAGAACAAGGCAATAAAGATTAATAACCATATTTTAATTATTTTATTTAAACTGGTTCCAAGATTTCCATAGTTGTATTTTTTTATAATGCCGCGGACAGAAGTTTTTTGTTCTTTATAAACAAGATACAAAAAGTAAAACCATGCAGTTAAAATCAGAAAAGTAGTTGTAATTAAGTAATATATCATATTTTTTATGTGCTCGAAGGGAGATTTGAACTCCCACAGGATTGCTCCTACTGAAACCTGAATCCAGCGCGTCTACCAATTCCGCCATCCGAGCGTACTTTACAGCAATGAAGTATGTGATTCGTGGTCAAGTATATTTCATTTTTATAAACATAAAGATGAAATTTACAATAATTAAATAATCTACAAAATTTATCTTTGAAAAGCAAGCTCGTGACATTCGATTGAATTTTCACTAATGATTTTAACTATTTCGGAATCCAGACTGCCATCTATTACCATTTCATTTAGTATAACCAGCGCCTCTGGAATAGAAAGAGCCGGCCTGTAAGGTCTGTTTTGTACCAGCGCCTGAAACACATCTGAGGCAGCTATGATTTTAGATTCAATCTCAAGATTGTCCTTGTTTATTTGAAATGGATATCCTTTTCCGTCGGCTCTCTCATGATGATATGCTGCCCATCGAGCAATGTCTTCAAGTCCAGTGATATTGCTTAATATTTCATAGGTTTCAAAAGAGTGTATCTGTATAATTCCACGTTCATTTTCTGTGAGCTTGTCGGTTTTTTCAAGTATTTCATCGGGGATTTTAAGTTTTCCAAGATCATGCAGCAAACCAGCTATTTCAATTTTATACAATACTTCCTTGCTTAAGTTCAATTTTTCAGCAAGATATCTTGAAATTTTTGCAACGCCGAAGGAATGTTCCATTGTAAAAGGACTTTTCGTATCTACAATTTTTGAAAATAACAAAGCAATTTCCATTAGTTCTTCTGGTGATATTAATTTACTGTTTCTTTCATTGCTTAAGTTTTGCATGAAGTGCATTATATGCTCAGGCGTCAGTGAAAGCCAGAATGCTTGTTTTTGGGAGGCCTCCCAAAATGCTTCATTTATATGAGGCGCAAAGTATTCTCCGCTTTTTTCACTCACAATTCGGCGAATTTCTTCTTTTGCAGCCAAAATATCTTTTCCATAGTGCGCTGCGCCCAGGACATCGACCCGGTCTGCCAGATAAATGATATTTGCATATTCCTTTATTTTTTCGTCTATATCCAGGTCTTGTAAAAGCTGCCAATGAGTATGGTGGTATTTTATCGGCATAGCCATCGGACGAAAGAACTCTACACTGTTTAAAAGCTCAAATCCGGTATCACAGTGGATCTGTGAACTTGACCAGTCAAACTCTGAAACAAGATGCTGGTGAACTCGAGTTGACGATACACCACAGTCATGCAATAAACCAATTTCAAAAACATGTTTTGATTGAGCTTCTGACATTCCCATGGTTTTTGCACATTCCTGCGCCATAATACCAACTCTTTTGCCGTGATGAATTTCATCAACTCCTACAAAATCAAGTGAATCCGAAAGAGCGTAAATCACCTGTTTAAAATCTAATTGAAGATTAAACTCATTACTTTTTGTTATATTTGTAATCATAAGTTTTTTATAACAGTTATATTTTAAATATAATAACGAAATGCTTTATGATCATCAAGAAATTAAATTTAATAAAAAAAAGATTTTTTTGAAGATCTCTGCCATAGAACACTTGAAAACTCGAAATTGCTGCGTGTGCCAGGGTCGAAGGTTGGCATTGCCGACTATAAAAGACTTCTATGTTTAAAAATTGTTTTTTAAGAAAAGCCTTCTTTTTTCAAAGGCCTGATCGAGGTGATTTGGGCCGGCCATGTTTTGTGAAAAAACCCTTTTCCAGGTAGTTTGGGTTTCCATGCAGAGGTACAGCATCATTTCAGGGTGATGTTTTAAAATTAAACCAGACAGGTATTTATACATTTTAGCCCGCTTTGGCGCGATGTAACGAAATTTATTGTCAGAAGCAAGTATCATTTCTGATTTTGTAATAAATTCATCTGGATGACGAAGGCGAAGTTTTTCTTTTAAACCCGGACTGTATCGAAAGGTTCCCAGTGAAATCCATCTTATTTTATTGTGAGGAATTTCTGCAAACAAGCGATCGACAAGAGCTTTATAATCGGGCTCCCACTGTTCGTAATAAAAAACAGGATCAAAATGAAAGGCAACCTGATAACCCGATTCAATGACTTTTTTCGCTGCTGAAAACCGTTGATCAAGAGATGAACAATGAAGCTCTACCTCGTTAACAATATAATCAGGGTTTAGGCTCCAGCTGATGACGGTGTTTCCATTATGCGTCAAATTTAATAATGAATTAATTTCAACACTTTTGGTTTTTAATTCAAGTGTCGCATTTGGAAGCAATGAAAAAAACTCTACCAGTATTTGACCAATTCCAGTTAAATTGTCCAGCGCAAGTGAATCTGTGTATTCGCCTGTTCCGATTCTCCAATGTATATCAGGAAATTCCAGGATTTTGTTTTTAAGCTGGATCAACAATTCTTCAATGTTTCCTGCAATGGTAAGAATGGGAATTTTGGAATAAGTCTGCAGGTAGCAGTATTGACAATCGTAGGGGCAGTTCATGCCAAAGTCGAGAACAAAGTAGCGGCAACAAACTACACCGTCGGATCCGGGGCAGGCATGTAGAAACTGACCTTTTTCGGGATACAATAATAAAGTTTTTTTATCAAAACGTTGGTGAATATCGTTTTGTATTTCACGAATAAATGATTTATAATCATCAATTTCAGTGATGCTGCCGCTGGAATTGTTAACGATATTTTTGTAAATCCGTGAGTTTAGCAGGGATTTATCTATAAAAATTTGTTCGACCGGCGGATTTGCCAAATACGGGTATTTCAAGCGATTAAATTAACCTTTATCCCATAGCACCTGGAATTCTTTTTCATCGGATTTAATCAATCGCTCCGGTTGAAAAAGGGATTTAATTTTTGGTTTTGGAAACAAAGTAGTTTCGTTTACTTCAGGAATATGTGTTAATATTCTCTGGATCGTTAAAGAATCATCAGTTTCGTAGTATGTCCAGGCATTGCCTTTTCCTGGCACTACCTGTGATATTTTAAAATATTTCATAAATTAGTCCTTATCAATTGTTAAAACCAGAAATTTATTAAAGCCAGCTTCGCGTAAAGTCTTTTTAAGGCGGCAAGACTTAAATTTAAGGAAAAATTCAAGACGAATTTCAAAATTCGGGGGTGCTGGTACTACAAAAAAACATTGACAGTGAAGATAAAAAATTCATATTGAACGTAAATAATGAAAAAGAAAAAGAAAAGCAAGGTTTATACAATTAACCCGACGAATTATAGTTCAAAAGGTATTGTTGGCCAAATTTCATATAAACTATGGATTTCATTTGAAAACTTTAAAAGGTTTATTAGGGCTAAAAAGGCTGAACGTTTAACTTTGATGCTTGTGCCTCATAATGATGCAAAAGCAAAAAACTTTCATATTTCAAACTTTACATTTTCAATCATCATCATTGTATTTACAAGCATAGTGGTGATCAGCTCAGTATTGATTATAAATCACACAAGTACGATTCATCAGGTAGACAAGTTAAAAATATCTCAAAAAGATGCAAAAATTCAATTTAAAAAAATTCGTGAAGAAATTCAAGGCATGGAAGGATCTTTTTCTTCCATTAGATCTAGATTATCTCATCTTTATGCATTAAGTCAGGGTAAAGAAAACAGTGATCTTTCATTATTTGGTCAGGGTGGGGTATCTGTACCGATTGAGTCAGTAAAAAATAATGAAATAACAGAGACCGAGGTTTCTGATGAGCATATACCTACAGAAGTGTATATGTTAAACCGTATGCTGGATGATATGCAGCTTTCAGAAAAGCCCTTAAAAGAAATTGAAAAGTATCTTCAAAAAAGATCAAAAATCATTCAAAATACACCAACTCTCTGGCCAGTATCGGGTTATATTGTAAATCCCTATGGTTACATTCGAAATTCAGAAACAATGAAAACATTTTTTAACGAGGGAGTTGATATTGTTGCCTCGCCTGGCGCAAAAATCGTTGTTACTGCCCCTGGAATTATAACTGAAATTAAAAAAGACACCAATCGAACCTTAACCGTAAGAGTTCGACATAACTATGGATATGAAACTTTATATAAAGGTTTAGACCGCATTCTGGTTAATCTTGATGATAAAGTTGTTAAAGGTGAAACCCTGGGCTTTCTTGCCAAAAAACTCAGTCAAGATGAGGGTATATTGCATTATAGAATTTACGTTGGTATTGATACTCAAAATCCGCTTCCTTATTTAAGCTATATTCCAAACTAGATATGAGCAATGAGAATTATTTTCTCGAACCCATCGATTCGATCATTGGCGAAAAAGCTCAGTTTAACGGTGATTTTATCTTGCAGGGTTCGTTAAGGATCGACGGAGTTTTAACGGGAAAAATTGTCTCTGAAGGAAAAGTCATTGTCGGACCACGAGGGCATGTTAAAACCAATATCGTCGCCCGAAGTGTCATTGTCGCAGGTCGTGTAGATGGTAATATTTATGCACTTGAAAGTGTTCATTTGTTAGAAGAAGCTATGTTATATGGAGACATAATCAGCGCTAATATGATTATGAGTGAAAATGTAATTTTTGAGGGACGAGCTAAAATAAACAAGATTGAAAATGAAAAAGAATTTTTTAATCATGCTCGTTAATTTAAATTGTTAATTAAATGGAATTTAAATAAAACCGACAATTCTTCTGCCAAAAAAAAAGAGCGTATTAAATATTCAGGTATTTCAGCATCTTCCAGCAAGATTTTTGAGGAAGAGCTTAATGAGGCGTTATATGTTTCGAAAATCTCTAAAAATTTTGACTCGGAGTTTTATCTTGAGAATCTTGAAATGCTTGAAAATAATTTAATTGCAAATCCAGATCAGGATAATTATAAGGAATATAAGCACTATATTAAAATGATCAGCAATAAACTGATGAAAAATGCGTTTAAAATT
>Ga0224495_10000292_pt1 | contig 40882 bp, 47 predicted proteins | sample SF_Jul11_sed_USG_FD_168128 | JGI IMG/M metagenome (GOLD analysis project Ga0224495, IMG submission 168128) | Sediment microbial communities from San Francisco Bay, California, United States - SF_Jul11_sed_USGS_4_1 | ecosystem: Environmental > Aquatic > Marine > Sediment | place: USA: California... | reverse complement strand
CCGTTTGGTCAATCAGTTTTGCTGGCATGGTAAGTACTCCTAAAAAAACAGTTAAACCATGCCACTGTTATCGGACAAATCCAAAAAGTTCCTTGAAATATAACACTATTTCAAGCGAACACCCAAAGAGACAGCCATAACCGACTGTCTATACTCGACTTACATCAATGGCGGGGGTAGGATTCGAACCTACGACCTCCGGGTTATGAGCCCGACGAGCTACCAGACTGCTCTACCCCGCGATTAGTTATATTCTTATAGCACACATGGAACAGACTATCAAGTCTCTGTCTTCAGAGAGCCAGATTTTTCCGAATCTTTTCAGCGATCACCGCCGCTCTTCCATCCGGATATTGGAATGAAGGCCATTGTTTAAATACGCCATCATTCGTTTTCCGTGGAATAATGTGGAGGTGCATATGCTCTACCACCTGTCCGGCAGAAAACCCGTTATTGCAAAGCACATTATAACCATCCGCTTCCATTGCATCTTGAATCGAGGCCGTCAACTTTGGCAACACTTCGCCAATTCGAGCCATTGCCAGAGGTTCGGTTGAATCCACCCGGCAGGTATGTTCTTTGTGAACAACTAACGTATGCCCCTCACTGACCGGATGAACATCTAAAAACGCAAGAACCTGATCATCTTCGTAAATTTTTGTACACGGTATCTGTCCGGCGATGATCTTACAGAAGATGCAATTGTGATCGCTCATCCGACAACAACTCCCTTACGCATAAAAAACAAACGGGTTGATTTGAACGGATCTTACTCTTTGGCCTGTTCGACCAACTGCAGCAGAACCAACTGACCGCCGTCTCCAAGCCGACACTTTGGCAGCTTGATGATGCGGGTATACCCGCCCGCCCGATCCAGATAACGCGGACCTATCTCACTGAAAAGCTTTCCGACAACAGTACCTTTTTTAACCATCTTGCCATCTTCTTCAGCATAGATCGCACGATTGTTGAGCATGGCGATTGCCCGGCGACGGGCCGGCAAGGTACCTTTCTTGGAAAGCGTGATGAGCTTTTCGGCAAATCCGCGTACTTCTTTGGCCTTTTCCAGTGTCGTCGAAACGGTCTCGTGCTCAAATAGTGAAGCGACAAGATTCCGACGCATCGCAAGGCGATGCTCACTTGTTCTACTTAATTGTCGTCCGGCAACTCGATGACGCATATCACACTATCCTTTTTACTGCTTTGGAATTTCTATTTATTTAAACGGTTTTAATCAATTTCGCTCATTCCCAGCTTTAAACCCAGATCGGACAGTTTCCTGAGGATTTCCCGAAGGCTGGTTTTTCCGAAGCTGCGGATCTTCAATAAATCCGCCTCTGTCATCTTAACCAACTGCCCAACCGTCAGAATACGATTGGACTCAAGACAGTTATATGACCGTACTGTCAGGTCCAGTGATTCAATCGACATCTCAAGCTTGGAAACCAGTTCCTCATCTACGCCTTCCTCATCGGTTTTTTCGGTCCAGACTTCTTCCTCGACCGTATCCTCGCCCAGTTGCGAATACTGCACAAATGGGTTGATGTACTTGCGAAGAATTTTGGCCGCTTCGACCAGAGCCATTTCCGGCATTACGGTTCCATCGGTCCAAATTTCAAGGACCAGTTTGTCATAGTTGGTACGCTGGCCAACACGCGTATCCTCTGTCTTATACCGAACACGGACAACCGGAGAGTAAATCGCATCAATATCAATACATCCGAGTTCCTGGTCAAAACGGTCGGCTTCGGCAATCCGCTCAGAGGCCGGTGAATAACCCCGTCCGTTACCAACGGTCATTTCAATCTTAAATTGAACATCTTCAGTCAATGTCGCTAAAACAAGATCTTTATTGACAATCTGGACCGAAGCGTCACATTCGATCATTCCCGCCGTGACCGGACCGGCTTTTTTCACCTCGACGGCGATCGTCTTTGACTCATCACCCTGCAAACGAACGACCAATTTTTTAATATTCAGAATAATATCCGTCACGTCTTCCATAACGCCCTGAATCGATGTAAATTCATGGTCGACACCGGAAATCTTAACGGATTCAACCGCGCTGCCTTCCAGCGAAGACAGTAAAACACGCCGCAGACTATTTCCAATCGTCGTACCAAAACCACGCTCAAACGGTTCGATATAGAATCGTCCATAATATCCGGTCGAAACACTGTCGTCCTTTTCGACCCGCGTGGGTAACTCCAAACCTCTCCAGGTAATTCTCATATTTTTGGCCTCCGGGCATCAGGTGAATGTTCTCAGCAACTCCGTTATCAGGCCCTGATCGGTTCGAGCTGCTCTCTGGTATCCACCAACATTAATATTATTATCTTGAACAGAACTCCACAACCAACTGCTCTTCAACCGCCAACTGCACATCATCCCGTGTCGGCAATGAAACAATCGTTGCCGCCGGTTTGGCCGCATCCAACTGGAGCCATCCCTGAACCGTAAAGTTCGGGTTGCTTTCCAGTTGCTGCTTGACGATCCTGCGGCTTTTATCTGAATTTTTCAACGTGATTTTGTCGCCAATGCGAACCGTTATATCGGGAACATCAACACGGCGGCCGTTCAAATAAATATGACCATGCGTAATCAACTGCCTGGCTTCTTTCCGTGACGATGCAAAGTTCAGTTTATAGACCACATTGTCCAGGCGGCATTCCAGCAATTGAAGCAATATTTCGCCGGTGTTGCCCGTACCCCGTGCGGCCTTACGGTAATAGGACATAAACTGTTTTTCCATCAACCCGTAATACCGCTTGACTTTCTGCTTTTCACGCAAACGGACCCCGTAATCACTTCGACGGCCGCGGCGCCAGCCGTGCATCCCGGGTGCCATACTGCGTTCTCGTTTTTCAATTGCACATTTGGCAGTTTCGCACCGAGAACCCTTGAGCATCAGTTTCATGCCCTCTCGGCGGCAAAGTCTGCATGATGGACCAAGATATCGTGACATCGTTTATCAGTTCCTTATTCTAAAACCTAATCGACCTATTGTATTCCCAATTAGACTCTTCTGCGTTTGCGGGGACGACAACCATTATGCGGAATCGGGGTGACATCTTCAATGGAGGAAATTCGCAAACCCGCCTGCTGAATCGCAGAAATCGCGGATTCACGTCCGGATCCCGGTCCCTTGACGCGAATCTCAACTTCACGAAGCCCCACTCGCATCGCAGTATGGGCACATTTTTCCGCTGCTCTCTGTGCGGCGAATGGGGTGCTTTTACGCGACCCCTTAAAGCCAACAGAGCCGCCGGAATCCTGGCAGACAACATCACCATCAGCATCCGAAATGGTTACCAGAGTATTGTTGAAGGTCGCCTTAATATGAACAACCCCGCGAACAACGTTTTTTCTAACTTTTCGTCTAATATTTTTTGCCATTTTCTATTCGTTCCCAAGAATTTCAGTCTGTATACGATACGGCCGTAAAAAGGGATTAACGCAGTTCTTTTACGCCTTTCTTCCCTGCAACGGTCTTTTTCTTGCCCTTACGGGTACGAGCATTGCTCTGGGTCTGTTGGCCGCGAACGGGCAATCCGCGCCGATGCCGCACGCCTCGATAGCAGGCAATATCTTTTAAGCGGACAATATTCTGCGAAACACGCCGACGCAGCGGGCCCTCAACCTCGTAGTCACGATCGATGATCTGACTGATCCGGCTCACCTCGTCTTCAGACAGTTTTCCTGCTCGAAGGGCACCGTCGATCCCTGCCTCGGCAAGGATTTTTTTCGACCGATAGACGCCGACACCATGGATATAGGTCAAGGCAATCCATGACGGCTTATTGTTTGGAACATCGACACCCACTATACGCGGCATAACAACTCCTGTATCTTGTTAAATAGGATTCATTTTCATCGTTAGCCCTGACGCTGTTTATGACGCGGATTCGCAGCACAGATCACACGCAGAACGCCCTTGCGTCGGATAACTTTGCATTTTTCACAAATTCGTTTGACTGAACTTCTAACTTTCATAATAACACCTTCGAAATTCAAGGTTTTCTAATTTCTCAATACGATCCGGCCGCGGGTCAGGTCATACGGACTCATTTCCACCATGACCGTATCGCCCGGCAGGATGCGAATAAAATGCATCCTCATTTTCCCCGAAACATGGGCCAGTATCTGATGCCCGTTTTCCAGTTCCACCCGGAACATCGCGTTCGGCAGGGCCTCAACGACTTTCGCTTCAAATTTAATTGCGTCTTTATCCGCCATATGTTTTCTATCGTTTGTCTTTCTTCACGATAACGCCGTCAAGACTTCACAGCCATTTTCAACGACCGCAATCGTATGCTCAACATGAGCTGAACATTTCTTATCTTTCGTCACCACGGTCCATCCATCGGACAGCGTTCGAACACCCGCTTTCCCCATGTTCACCATCGGCTCAACCGCCAAAATCATGCCTTTTTTCAACACGATATCATCCCTGAGCAGTTCCCTGCTGACGAAATTGGGGACCTTGGGGTCCTCATGCATTTCGGTGCCAATGCCGTGGCCGACGTAGTCTTTCACAATCGAAAAACCCGCCTGCGTTGCCGTTTTCTCCATCATTGCGGCAATGGCACTCCATTTGATTCCCGGGGCCATGTGTTCAATGGCGATATCCAATAATCGCTGGGTAACCTCCAGCAGCTTCTGTCGGTCATTCGAGATTTCCCCGATTCCGACCGTAAATGCCGCGTCACCGCAATAGCCATTGAGCTTCGCACCATAGTCAACCGTCAGAATATCGCCGTCTTTAAGAACAACCGCCCTGGAAGGAATTCCATGCACAAGCTGTTCATTGATGGAGGCACAGATACCGCCCGGGAAGGGCTTATTCATATAGGGACACGGTACTCCTTTGAATAAAGCCACCGCTCCGGCCTGACGAGTCATCTCCATCGCGATCTCATCCAGCTCGGCGGTACTGACACCCGGTTTTGCATGTTTCTTTAATTTTGAAAGAACGCTCGCAACCACCAATCCGGCGTTGCGGAGCATTTCAATTTCTCGTCTGCTGCGAAGCGTTATGGGCATTGTCCCTCAGACTCATCCGTTCAGGGCATCGAGTTTTGAAAAGATATCAGCCGTTACTCGATCAATATCCTGATTAGCATCAATATCGATAATGTTATTATCGTTTCTCTGATAGTACCCAATGACCGCCGCTGTCTGTTCATGGTACGTTTTGAGCCGGCACGAAACCACTTCCGGCATATCATCCTTACGCTGGACCAACTCGCCGCATCCCTTATCGCACTGGCCGTCGACCTTCGGTTTCAAATTTTCAATATGATAAACCGCACCGCAAACAGGGCAACTGCGGCGACCTGTCATGCGAGCCATTATCGGCTCATCCGGAACCTGAAGATTCACAATTCCATCAATTTTCTCGCCCGCTTTTTCCAGGGCCGCGTCAAGACCTTCGCCTTGGGCAATGGTACGCGGAAAACCATCCAGGACATACCCGGCGGGCGCCTTTTTAATCGCGCCGATCATCATGTCAATAATCAGTTCATCCGGCACCAGTGCCCCGCTGTCCATATAGCTTTGCGCTTTTTGGCCAAGCTCACTGTTGGCTTTTCGTTCAGCCCGCAGGATGTCCCCGCTGGACAAGTGAGCCATGCTGTACTTGTCAACAATCCGCTTGCACTGGGTTCCTTTCCCAGCGCCCGGGGGCCCTAATAAAATCAATTTCATCGAAAGGCCCCTTTTACTTTTGAGTCGCCGAATCCTTCATAGTTACGCATAATCAGGTTGGCTTCGATACGCTGGACCAGATCGAGAGAAACGCTGACGACAATCAATAGCCCCGTCCCTCCGAGAAAGGAGGCAACCGCAAACGGAACACCCAGCAACTGCGTCACCAAACTCGGCACAACCGCAATAATCGAAAGAAACGCCGCCCCGAAGAACGTGATGCGAATCATTACCGTTTCAAGGTATTCAGCAGTTCGATGGCCGGGTCGAAGGCCGGGAATAAAACTGCCTCGGTCGCGAAGATTCTTGGCCATGTCTTTCGGCTGAAACTGAACCGTCGTCCAGAAATAGGCAAACAAAAAGATCATCACAACAAAAACAACGCTATAGGTGAATGCTGTCGGACCAAACGCCTCATAGAGCGTCGCCACCACATTGGATTCGGGCATTAACTTCTGTAGCTGGCCCAAAACAATCTGCGGAAACATCATCAAGCTGGACGCGAAAATAATCGGCATCACACCGCCGTGATTCACACGCAACGGCAGATAGTGACGGGCGCCGCCATACATACGATGGCCCCGCATCTGCTTGGCCTGCTGAATGGGGATTCGACGCTGCCCCTGAGTAATCAAAATCGCCCCGGCAACCACGAAGACAAACGCGGCAACCAGGAAGGCAATCGTTCCAACGCCGTATTGACCCGGTTCAACACCCACCTTAAATGTGGTGTTTTGTGTCACCTGCATGATTGCCCATGGCATGCGGGACAAAATACCCGCCATGATGATCAAGCTGATGCCATTGCCAAGTCCATATTCATCGATCTGCTCACCCAGCCACATCAAAAACAGCGTTCCGGCGGTCATCCCCACAATACCCATCACGATGGCCTGCACTTTCATGCCCGGGTACACATACTCACCACCAGCAAACATTTTCATATACATCAATGACTGAATCAAACATAACGGCACGGTCAGATAACGCGTATACTCCTGAATTTTTTTGTGGCCGGTTTGGCCCTCCTGCCGAAGTTTCTTCAACGCAGGAACCACCTCCCCCAACAGCATCAGAATAATGGAGGCCGAAATATACGGCATGATACCTAAACCGAACAAACTCGAATGGCTCAGGGTTCCGCCGGTAAACATCTGCAAATAATCAGCTGCACGACCGATCGGATCATTACTCTCCCTGCTTTCCGCTGCGTTCGCAATTTTTCCGGAATCAAAACCCGGCACCGAAATATGAAATCCGATCCTGTAAATACATAACAGCGCAAGCGTAAACAGGACCTTGTTCCTAAGATCCGGCACCTTAAATATGTTAACAAATGTCCCAAGCATGTTTAACCCTTCCTTAGCTTACGGCTTAGGCGACCACCTTGGCCGAACCGCCGCAACTGGAGATTTTTTCCTGAGCGCTTTTACTGAACTTATGAGCTGTCACATTTAATTTTTTTGTCAATTCCCCGTCGCCGAGGATTTTGACCTTGCTGCCGCTTGAACCGATAAGGCCGGCGCCCACGAGCTCACTGAGGCCCACTTCGGTCCCGTCACTGAAAAGACGGTCCAATTGAGATACATTGACGACTTCGTAACGGGTCGCAAATTGAGCATTATTGAAACCCCGCTTGGGCAACCTTCGAAACAGCGGCATCTGACCGCCTTCAAAAGCCAGCGGAGTAGAAGCGCCCGCACGACTGCCGTATCCTTTATGTCCACGGCCACAGGTCTTTCCGTTACCGGACCCTTTGCCTCGCCCGACACGATTTCGTTTCGGATCAGCTCCGACGATTGCTGTGATTTCATTGCTTAACATGTCGTTATCACCACCTTTTTTCAACTTCGATCTCTACGCCACGCAGAGACTCGACGGTTTCTTTCTCACGAAGCTTCATTAAGCCGTCCATAACCGCTTTAACCACATTCTTCGCGGCGCGGCTCCCGTGTACCTTGGTCAGAACATTGCGAACACCGGCATATTCCAGTACCGAACGGGCGGTCGAACCGGCAATAACACCCGTTCCCGGGCTGGCCGGCAGCAATGTCACTTCTGTCGCACGGCACTTGCCGATAATCGGATGCGGAAGCGTGCCGTCCACAATCGAAACATGGTGCAGATTTTTCTTGGCGTCCTTAACCGCTTTTTCGACCGCAGGGGGAACCTCGTTGGCCTTGGCATAACCATACCCGACCGTTCCATTGCGGTCTCCAACGACCACCAATGCGGAAAAGCTGAAACGACGTCCGCCTTTGACCACCTTGGCGTTACGGAAAACCTTAACCACCGTATCTTCCAGCGGTTGTTCCGTTTGAATGTCTGTTCTGATTTCTTCAGCCAACTTCTATCTCCGATTCTATCATTTTTGACTTGTTTTGATTAGAACGCCAGTCCGGCTTTGCGGGCCGCATCAGCCAACGCTTTCACCCGACCATGATACTTGTAGCCATTGCGATCAAAGCACACCGCTTTGATCCCGACATCGCCGGCCTGCTTGGCAATCGCAGTTCCAACACTCTGAGCCGCTTTTTGATTTCCGCCATAAGAAAGCCCCTCTCGTACGGCCTTGGCACATGTGCTTGCAGAAGCCAGTGTCACACCCGCCAGATCGTCAATAATCTGGACGTAAATATGGCGGCTGGAGCGAAAAACGACCAACCGCGGGCGGTCCGGGGTCCCAAACACATTCCGTCGGGAACGCCAGTTACGTCGTTGACGCGATTTTTTTACTTTTTCTTTTTGCATTAGTACAAAATCCTTATCTTGTTCATAGGCCTGCGGCATCACGGCCGCAATCCAACTATCACACTCTACAGATTAAGCGCCCAAGGCCTTACCAACCTTACGAACCACATGCTCATCCGCATAGCGAATCCCCTTGCCTTGGTACGGTTCCGGCGGACGAACCTTGCGAACCTCTGCGGCAAACTGCCCCAATTCGTACTTGTCCGGGCCGGACAGCGTAAACAGTGCCGGAACATCATTGCCGCGGGTGGCGGGCGTCTTGATTTCCACTTTAACGCTCTTGGGCACTTTCAACTCAACCGGGTGGCAATACCCCACATTCAATACAAGTTTGCCGCCCTGCTCTTTGAGATTGTAGCCGGTTCCAAAAATCTGCATCGGTTTTTCAAAGCCCTTGCTGACACCGACCACCATGTTGTTTAACAGGGCTCTTACGGTGCCGTGCAACGCCTTCCGTTGGCGGCTTTCCTGGTCCGGATTAGACACAAGAATAGCGTCGTTTTCGACCGTCACGTCAATGTCGGGATGGGCATCCATTTCAAGCGTCCCCTTAGGACCGGTAATCTTAAAATGACATCCTTTTTGTTCGACCTTGACACCGCTTGGTACTGGTATTGATTTTTTTCCTATGCGACTCATTTAGCTCACCGTACAAATCAGTTCCCCGCCGACATTTTCCTGACGGCATTTTCTATCACTCATTACGCCTTTATTCGTTGAAACAATCGCAACACCCAGTCCGCCCATCACACGAGGCAGATTCTCTCTGCCGTTATAGATGCGACATCCCGGCTTACTGACACGCTGAATCGTGTTGATGACTGGGTCCCCGTCCGGGGTGTACTTCAGGGCAATGCGAATCAGACCCTGCTTGCCGTCGTCAATCCGGTCATAGCCGTCGATATAGCCCTCTTCTTTGAGGACCTGGGCTACACCATGGCAAATCTTGTTCGCTCTAATGCTCACTTCCTGCCGTCCAACACGGGACGCATTTCGTATCCGTGTCAGCATATCTGCAATGGGATCACTTAAACTCATCTAACGGACTCCGCTTTATATCCACTTTCAAAACATTGAACTTTATTTTTCACCAGCTTGCTTTTTTAACGCCGGGAATCTTACCTTCGTTGGCCATCGTACGAAAACAAATCCGGCAAACCTTGAACTTTCGATAAACCGCACGGGCGCGGCCGCAAATCTGGCAACGTGTATACCCGCGGCTTCTGAATTTCGGTTTCATCCTGGCTTTATTTTCAAGTGCTGTTGTTGACATTAAATAACTCCAAAAACTATTCCTGTTTCATCGACTTAAAAGGCATTCCGAACAACCTGAGCATCTCGTAGGCCTCATCGTCGGTTTTCGCCGTTGTTACAAACGTGATATTCATCCCCTGCTGGGTTTCGATGCGAGCCGGATCAATTTCCGGAAACGCACTTTGTTCATCCATCCCCATGGAGTAATTGCCGTGTCCGTCAAAACCCTTGGGGTTCAAGCCGCGAAAGTCCTTCACACGCGGTATCGCCAGGTTGATCAGACGATCCATAAACTCAAACATCCGGTCTTTGCGAAGCGTCACTTTCAAGCCGGTCTTATCGCCTTCACGAACTTTAAAGTTGGATACACTTTTCTTCGCCTTGCAGATCAGCGGTTTTTGCCCGGTGACCACGGTCATGTCTTTCAGCGCATTGTCCAGGAATTTCTTATCCTGAACCGCCTTTCCGACACCCATGGAAACAACGATTTTTTGCAGTTTCGGTATCGCCATCGGACTGCTGTAGGAAAATTTTTCCTGAAGCCCCGAAGCAACCGTTCTTTTATATAAATCTTTTAAGCGAGTCATATTCAACCTTTAACTTGTAAATACATTTTTAATTCTCTTTCCTACGCAGTTAAGTAGGATCGCGTTCTTCAGTTCATCCTACGCGTGAGAACCTGCCACCCTTAAGGGCATGTCCTTTGACTCAAATTTCTATTTCTTCGCTGCTTTTGTAACAACACCGATCTCGGTACCGTCAACAGCAACGCGTTTCTTATTCCCTTTTGCGTCCGCCTGAAAGCGAACCCGGCTGCCGGACGAACTCTTGGGATTGACCGGCTGAACATTACTGATGTGAATCGACCGTTCAATCCGGATACGCCCGCCCTGCGGGTTTTTCTGCGAAGGACGCACATGCTTGTAGGCCAGGTTGACCCCTTCCACCAATACGCGGTCCTTGTCCGGGAACACCCGCATGACCTTGCCGGTGGCGCCTTTATTCACGCCGGCCTTAATTTCTACCGTATCGCCTTTCTTAATATGTCTTGCCATTTCGTTCCTCTTTACGCTGACTTGGACTCTATACCACTTCACTGGCCAAAGAGACAATTTTCATAAAATTCTTTTCACGCAGTTCACGCGCCACGGCGCCGAAGATACGGGTCCCGACCGGATTTTTGTCCGCATCGATCATCACCGCCGCGTTACTGTCGAACCGAACGTAGCTGCCGTCGGGCCGGCGAATCGGATACTTCGTCCGCACAATCACACAGCGATGAACTTTTTTCTTGTCCAACTGACAGTTCGGAAGATGCTTCTTGATTGCAACACTGATAATATCACCGACACTGGCGGTCGGACGGGTATATTTACCTCTACTGGATGCGCACTTGCCCAGCACTTTGATACACTGTGCCGATTTTACGCCGCTGTTATCGGCAATTTCCAACATGGTTTCCTGCTGAATCAATGGTCCGCCCTTTATTCAATGACTGCCTTTTCCAATATTTTTACCAGCCGCCAGCTTTTCGTCTTGCTGATCGGTCTGCATTCAGATATCTCCACTTTATCGCCAACGCCGGCCAGATTACTCGGGTCATGAACGCCCAGCTTGGTGCGGCGGCGAATATACTTTCCATAACGCGGATGTTTTACTTTATAGTCAACCTGGCAAACAACACTCTTGTCGCCGCTTTTGCTGACTACGACTGCATTTTTGTTTTTTTTGACGTCTTGTGTTTCCATGCCCTTACTGGCCCTTTACCTGATCTTGTCTGATAATGGTTTTGATCCGCGCGATATCGCGACGAACATTATGGATCGCATGCCGGTTTTCCAGATTCTCTGTGACGGCCTGACTGCGAAGACTAAACAACTGCTTCTGCAGGTCTCCGAGCTTTTCGGCCCGTTCATCCGGTCTCAAATCTCTGATTTCAGAAGGTTTCATTGCGTTCTCTTATTCCTTATCCAAGAGTATGTCTTCGGGTTACGAATCTGCATTTCACAGGCATTTTATGAGCCACTCGCAGCAGCGCCTCTTTGGCCACTTCTTCCTCAACACCGCCGATTTCGAAAAGCATGGAACCGGGTTTCACAACCGCAACCCATCCCTCAACTTCAGCTTTACCTTTGCCCATACGCACTTCAAGGGGCTTGGAGGTATAAGAGTGATCCGGAAAGACACGAATATACACCTTGCCTTCACGTTTCAAAAAGTGAGTCGCTGCCACACGGCCGGCTTCGATCTGTCGACCGGTGATCCAATGCGGCTCCAGGGCCTGCAGACCAAATTCGCCAAAAGCAACATAATTCCTTTGCGAAGCAGTCCCTTTGTTTTTGCCTCGCATGTGCTTACGATATTTCACTCTTTTTGGCATTAATGCCATAGCTTCAAATCCTTATCTCGATTATTCGTTTGTTTCTGTCTTCTCGGTCGTTTTCTCCGGAGTATTTTCCGGCACTGAAGGCGCCTCAGCAGGAGGAGTTGCTGCTGGTGCTGCTCCCCGTTCCTTTCGTGGTGAACGGCTGCGTCCGCCACTGGGACGTCCGCCGCCGGCGCGTCCGCTGGCGCCACGCCCGCCTTTGCCGCCGCGTCGTGGTTTGCTCTGAATGATCGGAGTGATCTCTTGGCCAAACTTGCCTTTATAGATCCACACCTTAATCCCGATGGCCCCATAGGTCGTTCGTGCGGTTGACGTTGCGTAATCTACATTCGCATCCAGCGTCTGCAAGGGGATACTGCCCAGTTTCTGCACTTCGCTGCGAGCGATTTCGGCGCCGGACAAGCGGCCGCCGCAAATCACCTTCACGCCCAACGCTCCGGCGTTCATTGCGTTTTCACACGCCATCTTCATGATACGCCGATGGGCGGCACGTTTTTTCAACTGCTCAGCAATACTTTCGCCCACCAGTTTGGCATCCAGCGCCGGTTCTTTAATCTCAATCACATTGACGCTGATCTTGCGGTCAATCAGCGCTTCGAGTTGTTCACGAAGCTTATCGACTTCCGCTCCCCGCGGGCCGATCACCATACCCGGTCTGGCCGTGTGCAATGTCACCTTAACTTCATTGCGTGTGCGGGCAATCTCAACCTTGGCCACCGCGGCATAAGGCGGCTGGCGATTGAACATTTTATCGATGAACTCACGAACCTTATAATCTTCGATCAGAAAATCGCCATAGTTGGCCTTCGGAGCAAACCAGCTGCTCTGCCATCCAAGCGTTATTCCTGTCCTGAAACCAATTGGAGATGTCTTTTGACCCATAAAAAATCCTGTCTTTCGATTAACCTTCCGATACCGTTATATGAATATGGCTGGCTTCTTTGCGAATCGGATGAGCTCGTCCGCGATCTTTGGGGTGCCATGCCTTGGTTCCGATCCGGCGGCCCGCCTGATCAACGCGGGCCTCAGAAACGAATAGATTATCAACATCCGCTTCCTGTTCATCCGCATTTGCAATCGCGCTTTGAAGCAGTTTTTTGATGGCCGGTGCCGCACGTTTATGCGTAAACGTCAGCAGGTCCAGTGCATCCTGAACTTCCCGGCCCGCAATCAACTGCGACACTAACCGTGCTTTTCGGGCGGACATCGGTGCATACCGGTAACTGACGCGCCATTCTGAAATAGCGCCAACTTCGACGCCCAGTGCAGCGGCAAGGCGTTCAACATCCTCTTTGCCGGGGGTCGGCGAATACAGGCATTTTTTCCAGTTACCAACAGCGCTGATCGCATCGTCCTGGCTCATGCCGCCGCGTGCCAGATATTCAGCCAACTGACTGTCACTGACACCCTGCTTTTTACATAGATTTGTTAATTTTTTTCCACTCAGCATTTTTTAACCTTTGCTCTCTGGCGATTCATCAATCATGTGGGCGTCTATTTCCCGCCGGAATGTCCTTTGAAGGTACGTGTCAGCGAAAACTCACCTAATTTATGGCCGACCATGTCCTCGGTAATGAACACCCGGTGGAACATCTTGCCATTGTGAACCATAAAAGTATAGCCGACAAATTCGGGGATGATCGTGCAAGCGCGTGCCCAGGTCTTCATCGGATCCTTGGTCCCTGCATCAATTTGCTTTTGCACTTTCAAGTACAATTTCTCGTCCACATACGGGCCTTTTTTTGTCGAACGTCCCATTCAAATTCCTCTACTGATAATCTGAGCTTATTTCCTGTTTTCTAATGTTTTTGTTAGAGAACCAACTGAAGACCCCGGTTGTTCTTTCGCCGGCGAATAATGCGTTTGCCCGTTGTTTTTCTCGGGTTGCGCGTCTTGCCGCCTTTGGCCAGAACACCGGTCGGCGAACAGGGATGACGGCCACCGTTAGCACGGCCTTCACCACCGCCCATCGGGTGAGCCACCGGGTTCATCGCTTTGCCGCGAACATGGGGCTTTCGGCCCATGTGGCGTTTACGTCCCGCCTTGCCGATCTTCACGTTCTGATAGTCGCCATTGCTGAGCTGACCAATCGTCGCCCGGCATTCCTTGCGAATCATTCGCATTTCACCGCTCGGCAGGATAATCGTCGCCCAATCACCTTCTTTGGCCATCAGACGGGCCACGCCGCCGGCACTGCGAACAAGTTTGCCGCCCTGTCCGGCGTTCATCTCGATATTGTGAATTTCAACACCTACCGGAATGCCCGACAGAGGCATTGAATTACCCGGCTTGGGTTCTACGCTTTGTCCGCTTTCGACCTGCGTACCGACTCTAATACCAGCCGGAGACAGGATGTAGCGCTTCTCGCCATCGGCATACTCTACCAACGAGATAAAACAATTACGATTCGGATCATATTCAATGGTCTTGACCGTTGCGACCATATCATCTTTAGTCCGCTTAAAATCAATCGTACGGTAAATTCGACGGGCTCCGCCGCCGCGAAAACGCACGGTCACCTTGCCATGATTATTGCGGCCGCCGTTTTTCTTAATCCGTTTGCACAGTGTCTTTTCCGGCTTGTCCGTCGTCAAAACGGCTTTGTAATCGATCACCGAACCATTTCGGCGTCCATTCGATGTCGGTTTGTAAATTCGTATTGCCATAATAGTAGAACCTTATATTTGTGTTCTTGATCGTTTCGCTTAAAACAGGTCAATATGATAATCTTCGCCAAGCACCACAACCGCCTTTTTCCAGCTCTTGGTTACGCCGATATTACGACCCCGGCGGCGGGGCTTGCCCTTGACATTGGCGGTACGGACATCCGTCACCTTAACGTTGTACAATTTTTCAATCGCACCGCGAATCTGAACCTTGTTGGCCTTTTTATTCACTTCAAAGCTGTATGCATTTTTGGTATTGGCAAAATGCATCCCCTGCTCTGTCACCAACGGCCTGATAATAATGCTGTAATCGTCCACGATAATATCCCGTTTAACTAATTGATTTTCTTCTTATCCAGCAACGCCATGAACGCCGCTTTTGTAAAAAGCACCTTCTGCTTCGTACAAATGTCCCCGGCATTCAGCTCATCGATCTTTAGAACATCGACTTTCTCAATGTTTCTGGCAGACTTGTAAACATTAACATCCGGCTCAGAAAGCGCGACCAGGCAACTGCGATCAATGTTCAGATTTCCTAAAACCCGTGCAAATTCCTTGGTTTTGGGGGCATCAAAACTCAATTCATCAACCACCACCACACTGCCGCTTTGCATCTTGGCCAGCAAGGCGGAATCGCAGGCAACACGACGCTGCTTCTTTGGCATACCCTTACTGAAGTCACGAGCCGCCTTGGCAAAGGTAACACCGCCGCCCACACGAACAGGTGTGCGAATCGAACCGGCACGGGCGTTACCCGTTCCCTTTTGGCGATAAATCTTGCGCGTCGAACCGTCGACCATTCCACGACTCTTGGTCGCGGCCGTACCGACACGCTTATTGGAATGATACATCACAATCGCCTGCTTCAGCAGTGCTGCCCTTACAGTGCCGCCAAACAGCGCTTCATCCACCCGCACGTTTTCCAGTTCTTTGCCTTCTCGATTATAGACTTTTACGTCAATCATCTTAGTTATCCAATATCAATTCAATTTCTTTAGCTCTGGGGCCGTGTTCGCGAGCTGAAAATTTCCACATAACTGCCCGACGGTCCCGGAATAGCGCCTTTGATCACCAGTAAATTCTGTTCTGCGTCAATAGAAACCAACCGATGGTGTTTCGTGGTAACACGGGTACCCCCCATGCGGCCGCCCATGCGTTTGCCTTTTTTCAAATTTCCGCCATGACCGCGGTCGCTGGCATGGGATCCGATAGAACCGCCGGCACGGTGCTTACGTTCCGTACCATGAGATCCCGGAAAACCGCCGAAGCCATGACGCTTCATCACGCCGGCATATCCTTTACCCTTGCTGATTCCGGAAACATCAACAAACTTGATCTCTGAAAACGCCTCAACATTAACCTCATCGCCCAATGCATATTGCGGCTCATCTTTGGCACCCAGCCGCCATTCACGAATAAATTTCTTGGCAGACGCCTGAGCTTTTTTCGCATGACCTTCAGCCGGCTTTTTAATGCGGCTTGCTTTGACATCATCGAACCCAAGCTGAAGAGCGCTGTAGCCGTCCGTTTCAGGCGTTTTAATCTGCATCACTTTACAGGGGCCGGCCTGAATCACTGTGACCGTCACCATTTTCCCGGATTCATCGTAAATCTGGGTCATTCCAATTTTTTTTCCGAGCAACATTGCCATCGTTTTTACTTCCTTCGTGCGTGTTGCGAATAACTGTTAATTCCAATTCATTCCGCGTTTACATAGACTGCTTAACGGAACCCTTAATTTAAGATCAGGCCTTGATCTTAACAAAAACTCCCGTTGGAACAACCAGCCTGTTCAGGGCTTCAACCGTACGGGAGTTGGCATCAAAAATATCAATCACACGCTTGTGGGTGCGCATTTCAAACTGCTCACGGGACTTTTTGTCCACATGAGGGCTTCGCAGCACAGTATAGCGTTCGATCCGTGTCGGCAACGGGACCGGGCCGCTCACCCGTGCATTGGTCCGGCGGGCCTGTTCGACGATTTCTTTCGCCGAGCTGTCCAAAGCCCGATGGTCATACGCTTCCATCCTGATTCTAATTCGTTCGGTATCTGCCATGGCTTACCCTTATTTTCTACCTACAGTATCGCTATCAAACTATTGAAAGCCGGTAAAAATACACACATTTCTTCTTCTTTACAAGAAAAAATCCGAAAATACCGTCATTTTATCAAAAAAACGGCGTTTTGTTCAAGGCAGGAAAGACATCTATTCGTCTTCCTTAATTTGAGGCCCAACTACAATCGGGCGTTTGGAGCCATTTTCGGCCCATTTTAACAGGTCAAACCCGTCAAAACAGCCGGATCGGCCCTCATTGCCATCCCTGTATCATCTCTATTTTTCGAAATGCACAGCCCAACTCGATACGCGGCAAATTCCTTTTGCCGCTCGCTTCGGCTGGAAAACATTCCTATTTATCAAATGAACTCGATCTTGTCAATAGCCCATTAAGATTTTTTCTGAAATTTGTTCCGGAACTTTTTCATAACTTAAGGGCTCCATCGAAAAACTGCCCCTGCCGCCCGTTGCACTGCGGATTTGCCCGGAATACCCAAACATTTCCGCCAAGGGAACTTTGGCGTCAATGACACGCATATTCCCATGGAGATGCGTATCCGTAATTTCACCTCGCTTGGCGATAAGACCGCCCTGAACAGTTCCGTAATTGGCCTCCGGAACAACCGCCTGAACACGCATGACCGGCTCAAGCAGGATAGGGCCTGCGTTTTGCATCGCCTCCCGGACCGCTAAAACACCAGCCTGCTCAAACGCGATTTCAGACGAATCGACCGCATGAAAGGACCCGTCAATTAACGTAACCTTAGCTCCAACAACAGGATAGCCGGAAAGCGATCCACTTGACAACCCCTCAAAAACACCATTTTTCACAGACCCAATATATTCCTTGGGGATCACGCCCCCGACAGTCGCATTCTCAAACTCATTTTTGCGGGAATAGTGGCCATCCTCTTCAAGTAAGGGTTCGATGGAGATGGCAACCTGGCCGTACTGACCACGCCCCCCTGTTTGGCGCACAAACTTACCTTCCGCTTTGGCCATCTTGCTGATGGCTTCCTTGTATGCCACACGGGGCTTGCCGACCCGCACATTAACCCCAAGATCACGCACCAGTTTATGTTCCAATACTTCCAGGTGCAGTTCGCCCATCCCGCTGATGATGGTCTGGCCCGTTTCATCGTCAAACTTAAACACAAACGTGGGGTCTTCTTTTCGAAGCATCAATAGGGCCTCGGACAGTTTCATCCGATCCGCCGCAGAACGCGGCTCAATCGACATACTGATAACCGTTTCCGGGAAAGAGATGCTTTCAAGCATCACGCGGTGGCGAGTGTCGCAAAGCGTGTCGCCGGTAAGTGTCTCTTTCAGACCGACAACAGAGACAATGTCCCCCGCATGGGCAACGTCAAGAATGTTCCGGCTGTTGGCATGCATCTGGAAAATACGCGTAATATTTTCCTTCCGATCGCGGTTGACATTCAGAACCCGGCTCCCGGTTTTCAATGCCCCCCTGTAGATCCTGACAAAATACAGGTCGCCATGCTTGTCGGCCGTGATCTTAAACGCCAGTCCGACGAAGGGTTCCTCAGAATCACAAACAATCTGGATCGGCTTTGTTTCATCGCCTTTTTCAAAGCCGACCGCCGCGGGGCGTTCAAGCGGAGAAGGCAAATAGAGAGTTACCGCATCCAATAATCGACGAACCCCCATATTCCGAAGAGCCGACCCGACCAGTACCGGCTGCAATTTCCCCTCTAAAGTGCCTTTACGAAGGCCGCTGACAATTTGTTCCGGGGTTAACGGCTCATCGTTGAGATAGGCCGCCATCAGTTTTTCATCGTAGTCCGCAGCCGCTTCAATCATGGCATGGCGATATTGCTCGGCCTCATCACAAAGATTCGCAGGAATTTCTTCTTCCCAAAAACTCGCAGCCGTTTCCTCCTGCTTAAAAAAGACCGCTTTCATGGTCAGCAAGTCCACAAATCCACTGAAATCGGACTCCGCACCAATTGGGATCTGCACCGGCACCGGATGGGCCAGAAGTTTATCACGAATGCTCTGCACCGACATCGCAAAGTCAGCACCGATTTTGTCCATTTTATTGATAAAGCAAAGGCATGGAAGATGGTATTTCTGACCCTGCCGCCAGACTGTTTCGCTCTGCGCCTGAACCCCTTCGGATGCGTCAAAAACGGCCACCGCCCCGTCAAGTACCCGTAACGAACGCTCCACTTCAGCCGTAAAATCGACATGTCCCGGGGTGTCGATGAGATTGATATCATACCCCTTCCACGGACATTTCGTCGCGGCAGACGTGATCGTAATCCCCCGTTCCTGTTCTTCCTGCATAAAGTCCATAACCGCTGTTCCATCATGAACTTCGCCGATTTTATGGGTCTTTCCGCTGAAATACAGGATACGCTCGGTCACTGTGGTTTTGCCCGCATCGATGTGGGCCATGATACCGATATTTCGGACTTGTGTCAGATCCGTTTCCATGTTTTTCGAGCTTACCTACTGAACACGACTGAAAATTCCCGTTGCTGCATGGCGGTATAGGGTTGTCCCGATACATCGGGATAAGTTACAGATTACCCTGCAAGAATCCACTATACTTATTTAAAGGGCATAAAAAAACTGCCACGGTTTTGACAAAACAAACCCGTGGCAGTAGAAAACGATCCAATTACCAGGCAAAGTGGGCAAATGCCTTATTGGCTTCGGCCATACGATGAACATTCTCACGTGTCGTCATGGCCGTGCCTTCTTTTTTGTATGCATCCAGCAGCTCAGATGCTAATCGAAACGCTATCGGCTTACCCTTCTTGCCGCGAGCCGCCGCAAGAATCCAACGAAATGCCAGGGATTGCTGACGCTTCGCGTTGACCTGCATCGGAACCTGATAGCTGGCACCACCGACACGCTTGCTGCGAACCTCAAGAAGCGGTTTAACATTGCCGATCGCCGTTTCAAAAACTTCCAGAGGCGGAACATCATTGATTTTTTTGGAAATCTGGTCCATCGCATCATAGAAAGTTTTATAGGCAATGCTCTTTTTCCCGTTCAGCATCAGACAATTAACAAACTTAGCAACCAGTTTGCTGTTATACTTTGCATCGGGTTTTAACTGCTGACTTGACGCCGTGAATTTCTTTGCCATTTGTGTATCCTAAAGGACTTTTGCTCTCTCGTTACGATTTCTTTGCACCGTATTTACTGCGGCCCTGCTTACGATTGGCCGTACCGGCTGTATCAAGTGTCCCGCGGACAACATGATAACGGACACCGGGAAGGTCGCGAACACGTCCGCCGCGAACCATAACCGTGCTGTGTTCCTGAAGGTTATGATCAATGCCGGGAATATAAGCGGTCACTTCCTTGCCGTTGGTCAAGCGGACACGGGCAATCTTACGCAGCGCAGAGTTGGGTTTCTTCGGCGTCTGCGTTCGAACGATCAGGCACACCCCCCGCTTCTGCGGGCAACCGGTGATATCCGATACGCGCTTTTTCCCTTTTCTACTTCGACCTCGTCGCACTAACTGATTAATGGTTGGCATAACGTCTCCAAACAACTTCTATTTCTAAATACTATTCTTTTATTCAAGACCCAGCGCCGCTTTTACTGCCTTATCCGCAGCCGCTTCGGCTTCCTTAACTTCCCGCAGTTCTTCAAGCTGCTTGGGAACCGGCGGTTCCGCCAAATGCTTGACTTTCATGTCCAGATACGGCTTAAACGCCGTGCCCGCCGGAATCAAGTGCCCAAGGATAATATTCTCCTTGAGACCATGCAAGTCGTCTTTTGTACCAGACAGGGCCGCCTCTGTCAAGACTTTTGTTGTTTCCTGGAAACTGGCCGCCGACAGGAAGCTGTCAGACTGCAAAGAGGCCTTGGTAATACCCAAAAGCAGGGTATTCGCCGTCGCCGGACGCGGTTTTTTGCCTTTTGCCGGCTCTCCACCTAACATTTCCGCCTTTTCATTGGCCGCTTCGATCTCTTCTTTCGTTGCCAATTGACCTACGACCAGGTCTGTATCGCCCTTATCGCTGATTTTTAAGCTTCTGGACAGTTCCATATTGGCACGCCGGAACTCAAACTTATCCACAACTTCGCCCGGCAGGAGAGCGCTGTCGCCGACATTTTCGATCTCAACCTTATTCATCATCTGCGAAATGATGATCTCGATGTGCTTATCGTTGATATTAACGCTCTGGGCACGGTACACATTCTGGACCTCACGAAGCAGGTATCGCTGCAAGGCCTCTTCACCCTTGATTCGGAGAATATCGTGCGGCACCAGCGGGCCATCCGTCAAGGCGTCTCCGGCTTCGACATGGTCGCCGGTATGATAGTTCAAGTGACGGTCACGCGGAACATGGTGTTCTTTTTCCATCCCGGATTCATTGCGGACAATAATCGTCATTTTACCCCGACGTTTATCACTTTTCAGTTCCACAGTACCCGATATTTCCGCCATCGCCGCTGGGTCCTTTGGCTTGCGGGCCTCAAAAATTTCCGTGACACGCGGCAGACCCCCGGTAATATCCTGGGTTCCGCCGGAACCGCGAGGTAACCGGGCCAGCAGCATACCGGCACTGACTTCCTGACCTTCCTCAACCTCAATACGGGCCTTGGCCGGCAAGTAGTGAACGTCCAGAATCTTTCCTTCTGCATCTTCGATCATAACCTGAGGATGCTTGTCGCCTTTATGCTCAATGACCATAGGGTGGCCCTTTTGCCCTTTGCGTTCTTCTTCGACACGCATGGTTTCGCCTTCAACGACATCCACCAAACGTACAAAGCCGGAAACTTCCGCCAGGATCGGAACACGGTGCGGATCCCAGGTATATAACGTCTGGCCCCGCTTAACGCTGTCGCCTTCTTTGACCTGAATCAGGCCGCCATAAGGCACTTTGAAACGCTCCAGTTCACGGTCTTTTTCATCCACCAGCGACATTTCACCGTTGCGCCGCAGAGAAATCTGTTGAATCTTGCCGTCGTATTCAGCTTCCACGACATTCAGGTCAACGTATTTAACGATACCGTCACGGGGCGCCTTCTGATCGTTTTCGATCAGCGTAACCGATGCAATACCACCCGTGTGGAACGTTCTCATTGTCAACTGCGTACCCGGTTCACCGATGGACTGAGCGCCGATGATTCCGACGGCCATCCCTTCTTCGACCAGGCGGCTGGTACTCAAATCCCAGCCATAGCACTTGCCGCAAACCCCGACATCGCTTTCACAGGTCAGCGGGCTGCGAACACGAATCGCATCCAACCCCATCTGCTCAACCTTTTCAGCGGCTTCGGGGGTAATCACCTCATTTTCCCGTACAATCATTTCATCCGTAATCGGATTGCGGATATTATCACGAGCGGTACGCCCGATGATCAATTGCTTCAGCGGGATATCAATCGTCTCACCCTTATAAACAGTGCTCTTGGTAATCCCCTGCAATGTCCCGCAATCAATCCGGCTGATCATCATATTCTGGGCCACATCCGCCAGTTTACGTGTCAGGTATCCCGAATCTGCAGTTTTCAACGCGGTATCGGCCAAACCCTTACGCGCCCCGTGCGTTGAGGTGAAATACTCCAAAACGTTCAACCCTTCACGGAAGTTCGATTTAATCGGTGTTTCCATAATTTCGCCGCTCGGTTTGGCCATCAACGCACGCATACCGGCGAGCTGCTGAATCTGGTCGATGCTGCCGCGAGCGCCCGAATGACGCATCACCCAGATCGGATTCAGATAGGGCTTGCCGTCACGGGTGTCATTTTTCATCGCTTCCATCATGGCATTGGTCACCGCCACACGGGCATGGGTCCATGCGTCAATAATCTGGTTGTAGCGTTCGCCCTCGGTCAGAATGCCGTTTTGATAATTTTTCATGACCCGATCGACACGTTTTTGAGTCGCGTCAATGATCCCGACCTTCTCATCCGGAATCCGCAGGTCCGTCAAGCCAAAACTGATACCGGCCAGCGCCGCCCGCTTAAACCCAATCTCTTTGATATTGTCCAGCAGATTAATCGTTTCGCCGCTGCCGCATATTTCAAAACAATCGTGGATCACGGCCCCGAGCTGCTTCTTGTCCATCACAATATTATAGAACGGCATCTTCTCCGGTAAGATATCATTAAACAGACAGCGGCCCGGCGTTGTTTCTATCAAGAACCCTTTTTCGATGCCGTTGGGACCGCGTACTTTTTTGCCCTCGGGCAGACGCACTTTAACACTCGCATGAATGTTGACTTTGCCCATATCCATGGCGGTGATCGCCTCGGCGGGGTCCCGGAAAAGCATCCCTTCGCCCTGCATGCCCTTGGCCATATAGGTAATGTAAAAGTTGCCCAGAACGATATCCTGCGACGGACCAAGCATTGGAGACCCGCTGGCCGGTGAGAAAATATTATTCGTCGCCATCACCAGGGTATGGGCCTCAACCTGAGCTTCGATACTCAACGGCAGATGGACAGCCATCTGGTCACCGTCAAAGTCAGCATTAAAACCGCCGCATACAAGCGGATGCAGCATGATCGCGTTACCTTCGACCAATACCGGTTCGAACGCCTGAATACCCATACGGTGAAGTGTCGGGGCACGGTTCAACATCACAGGATGCTGATGAATCACCTCTTCCAGAATATCCCAGACGTAATCTTCACGCCGTTCGAGCATCCGCTTGGCGCTCTTGATCGTGTCGGCCAGGCCGCGGTCTTTGAGTTTGCGAATGATAAACGGCTGGAACAGCTCCAGAGCGATTTTTTTCGGCAGACCGCACTGATTCAGTTTCAGACTCGGGCCGACAACAATCACCGAACGGGCCGAATAGTCCACACGTTTACCCAGCAGGTTCTCACGGAAGCGGCCCTGTTTGCCCTTAATCATATCCGTCAGCGACTTGAGCGGGCGATTGTTGCTGCCCAGAACAGGACGACGGCACCGGCTGTTGTCCAGCAGGGAATCCACCGCCTGCTGCAGCATGCGCTTTTCGTTTCGAATGATCACTTCCGGGGCATTCAGATCGATCAGCTTCTTCAGACGGTTGTTCCGGTTGATGATCCTGCGATACAAGTCATTCAGGTCGCTGGTCGCGAAGTTGCCGCTTTCCAGCATCACCAGCGGACGCAAATCCGGCGGAATAATCGGGCACACGTCCAAAACCATCCAATCCGCGCTGTTGTCACTGGACTTGATCGCATTCACGATCTTCAGCCGCTTGGTCAGGTCTTTGATCTTCTGTTTGCTGTTGGTTTCATTGATCGCCAGCCGAAGTTCAGCGCTAAGTTCTTCCAGATCCAGTCGCTGCAGTAATTCCTTCGCCGCTTCGGCGCCCATGGAGGCCTTGAAGCAGTTGCCGTATTTATTTTGAGCATCCCGGTATTCATCTTCCGTCAAAAGCTGCTTGAGCTTCAGCGGACTCTGACCGGGATCCGTCACCACATAATCCTGAAAATAGACAATCTTTTCAATATCCGAGGTTTTCATTCCCAGCAGCGTACTGAGACGGCTCGGCAGGGACTTGAAAAACCAGATATGCACGACAGGCGCAGCCAGGTTAATGTGCCCCATGCGCTTGCGCCGAACACGGCTGTGTGTCACCTTAACGCCGCAGCGGTCGCAAATAATCCCTTTGAATTTGGTCCCTTTGTACTTGCCGCAGGAACATTCCCAGTCGCGTTCCGGCCCAAAGATACGCTCACAAAACAAGCCGTCTTTTTCCGGTCGATAGGTTCGATAATTGATCGTTTCGGGTTTGCGCACTTCGCCAAACGACCAGCTCCGAATGTCATTCGGACTTGCCAACGTAATCTTCACCGAACCGTAATCATTTATGCGATCGTAAATTGATTCTACCATGTTCAAACCAACTCCGACTTAACGTCTCTCTTTTTCCCGTCAATCGCGGGCGTTTATAACGCTCCTGTAATCCAATTAACCACTATATCGGTGCCGTACCGATCCGCTTCTTTTCGAGCTGAATATTCAGTCCCAAACCGCGGATTTCGTTGCAAAGCACGTCAAAGGAGATCGGTGTTCCGGCCTCCAGTGTATTGGTGCCTTTCACCATCGATTCATAGATTTTTGTACGGCCCTCAACATCGTCGCTCTTGACCGTCAGCAGTTCCTGCAGGGTATAGGCCGCGCCATATGCCTCCAGCGCCCAGACTTCCATCTCACCGAATCGCTGACCGCCCGTACGGGCCTTTCCGCCCAGCGGCTGCTGTGTAATCAGACTGTATGGGCCGGTCGAACGGGCATGAATCTTATCATCCACTAAGTGATGCAGCTTCATCATATAGATGTAACCAATGGTTACCGTTTGGTCGAAGGGCTCGCCCGTGCGACCGTCAAAGATACGGGTCTTCAGACTCGGCGGAACCTCCGCATAAATCTCATGGGCCGGCGGCACTTCCTTTTTGCTCTCAATGTCCTGAATCCGGTTACGGACAAACGCGTTCGCCTCTTCGGTCACATTGAAGATATCCTCTTCGGTCGCTCCGGCAAAGACCGGCGTTACTGCGTCAAAGCCGAGTACTTTGGCCGCCCAGCCGAGATGCGTTTCAAGAATTTGACCGACGTTCATACGGGACGGAACACCCAGCGGATTCAGACAAATATCAACCGGGGTGCCGTCTTCAAGGAACGGCATGTCTTCGACCGGCATGATTTTGGCAATCACGCCCTTGTTTCCGTGACGACCGGCCATCTTGTCGCCGATCGACAGGGTGCGTTTGGTTGCGACATAGATCTTGACCATCTCAAGAACACCGCTGGGCAGTTCGTCACCATGCTTCATGGAATCCAATTGCTGTTTTTTCTCTTCCTGCAGGGCTTCGATCTTGGGCCAGTACGCATCGACAATCAGTTGAGCATCGGGGCGAACCTTGGCCGGCTTGACCCAGTTAATATCGAACGCTTCGATCTGTTCGTAGAGAACGTCATTGTCGTCGCTGGCGCCGACTTTCTGTCGCGTATTCGGGTCCACCACCTCGATTCCAAGGCGGCTGTGAATCGCGTCCATCATCTGCCGGAACACATCGCATTCCTTGGCGACCATCTCCGCATCGACTTTGCGCATCTTCTCTTTCAGCGCCTTTCGCTGCTCATCTGTTTCCGCCGCACGGCGTTTGAAGTGACGGGTCTTAATGACTACGCCCTCATAACCGCTGGGCACTTCCAGCGAATCATTTTTGACATCCTCGCCGGCTCGTCCAAAAATCGCATGAAGGAGTTTTTCTTCCGGCGTCAGTTCGGTCTTGCTCTTGGGAGAAACCTTGCCCACGAGAATATCATCCGGGCCGACTCGCGTTCCCTCACGGACAATGCCGTACTCATCAAGGTTCCGCAGGGCCTTTTCGCTGACATTCGGGATATCGCGGGTGAATTCCTCGCGTCCGAGCTTTGTTTCACGAACTTCAACGCTGAATTCATCAATATGGATGCTGGTGAACGCATCTTCTTTCACCAGTTTCTCGCTGATCAAAATCGCATCCTCAAAATTATAGCCGTCAAACGGAACAAATGCCACCAGCACATTCCGGCCCAAGGCCAAACAACCCTGCCTGGTGCCGCCGCCATCGGCGATGATTTGGCCTTTCTTGACCTTCTGTCCCAATTCAACAATCGGTTTTTGATTCAGACAGGTCCGTTCGTTCAGCCCGATAAACTTCTCCAGCGGATACACATCCGTTTTGTCAATCACAATGTGTTTCGCATCCGCAGCGGTCACGATGCCCGAGCTGTGGGCCTTGACAACCATACTGGAGTTCTTGGCCACTTCCTCTTCCATGCCCGTTCCCACCAGCGGAACCTCGGTATTCAGCAGAGGCACCGCCTGACGCTGCATGTTGGAGCCCATCAAGGCACGGTTGGCATCGTCATGCTCCAGGAACGGAATCAACGCCGCCGAAACACCCACGGTCTGCCGCGGAGAAACGTCCACATAGCTGACCTCGCTGCTGTCACATTGGGTCAGGTCGCCTTCCTTGCGTGCCAATATCAAACCCTTGCGGAGCTCGTTTTTTTCGGTATCCACCATGCTCGGCGGAGCAAAGATGGCCTTCATTTCTTCATCAGCACGCAGATACACGATTTCATCGACCAGCTTTTTGTTTTTTACCTTCCGATACGGTGTAATCAGGAAGCCGTACTCATCGACTTTGGAGAAAATACCCAATGAAACAATCAGCCCGATGTTCGTGCCTTCCGGTGTCTCAATCGGACACACACGGCCGTAGTGGCTGATATGCACGTCACGCACTTCAAACCCGGCACGTTTACGGTTCAGACCGCCCGGCCCCAATGCGCTCAATCGACGCTCATGCGTCAACTGGCTCAGGGCATTGGTCTGGTCCACCACCTGGCTCAACTCGCCGCGGCCGAAGAAAAAGTCGATGCTGGAGGAAACGCTCTTGCTGTTGACCAGGTCGGCCACACGGGCAATATCCTCAGGAGCTTTCATACTCATCCGCTCCTGTACGGTGGGGCGGGGGTTCAGCAGGCCCTTGCGAATCTCGCCGGCCGCCAGTTCATCAATCGTCCGCAGGCGGCGGTTGCCCAAATGGTCAATATCATCGATTTCGCCCTGATTATTCCGAAGCATCAGGATATACTTCATCGTATGCATGAAGTCTTCCGAACGCAGCGCCATCTCGCCCAGATCCACATCGGTTCCGAACTTCCGGTTCAGACGAAAACGCCCGACACCGCCCAAACGGTACCGATTGGTGTCATAAAACTTTTCTTCAAAGAGAACTTTCGCCTTTTCCGCCTGAGCCGGGTTGCCCGGACGCAGCCGCGAGTAGATCTTCATCAGGGCCTCTTCGTGACTGTCGGTTTTATCCTCAGCCAGCGTGTTCAGCACCAACACGTCGGTAACATTGGCGACAACTTCCACTGCATCCAGCTTACTGGCCTGGATCGAAGCCACCGCATCGCCGATCTGACCGCCGGCCTCGACCAGAATCTCACCGGTTTCGGTATCGACAACCGGACCCACCGACCACATCGTCGGCTCCAGTTTCTTGACCTTGACGGATTTGGTTTCGTAAAAACGCCGGATCAAGTCTTCGGTCTTGCCGTACTTTTCATCCATTGCCCGCAAAAAAGTGGTCGCCGGAATCTTGCTCGACTGATCGATCCGAATGACCAGAACGTCTTTCTTGGTTACGGTCATCTCGATCCAACTACCGCGTTCCGGAATAATCCGGGCGCCGTGAAGGACGCGGTCCCCGTCTTTACTGTCAATCACAAAGTCCACACCCGGACTGCGATGAAGCTGATTGACGATCACACGTTCAGCACCGTTAATGATAAATTCGCCGCCGCCGATCATGATGGGAATTTCACCCAGATAGATTGCCTGTTCGGCGATATCATCGGCATCCTGCCGTTTCAGACGGCAATGCACTTTTAACGGATAGCCGTAGGTCAGACGAAGTTCGCGGCACTGCTCAAGCGTATAGCGGGGGTTCTCCAGTTCATACCCGATATACTCCAGCTCCATCGTCTTGTCATAACTGACAATGGGAAATATCTCCCGGAACAGCGCTTCCAGCCCGGCGTCTTTACGTTTAGTAAAAGGCGCATCGGCCTGGAGAAACCGGCTGTAGCTTGCAAGCTGCACCTCGATCAGGTCCGGCACTTCTATCGCATCATCGATCTTACCGAAATTCCGGATGGTACGTGATTTCATTCGGCCTGTCTCCATTAAGACATGTTTCTTTTTTTACCCTGTTTGACGCTTTCAAAAGGCCAACGGACAAGAATGTCCCTTCGCCTTCTCTATCGCCTGACGTCAAACAGAGTCGTCAATCGGGTTATGGACATCGCACCCAAATTACTCAACGGCAACAACCGCACCGGCCGCTTCAAGTGCCGCTCTGGCTTCTTCGGCTTCTTCCTTGCTGACGTTTTCCTTGACAGCCTTCGGAGCGCCGTCGACAACGTCCTTGGCTTCCTTGAGGCCCAAACCGGTCAGGGCGCGGACTTCTTTGATCACCTGGATCTTCTTGTCGCCGATTTCTTTGAGAATCACGTTGAAGCTGGTTTTCTCTTCAGCAACCGCTTCGCCGCCGCCGGCCGCAGGACCTGCAACCATTACGGCGCCACCGGCAGCCGGCTCGATACCGTGTACATCTTTGAGATAATCCGCCAATTCCTTGGCCTGCATCAGTGTCAGGGCAACGATCTTATCGCCCAGTTCCTTGGTTACTTCGCTAAATGTTTTTTCTTCCGACATTATGAACTCCTATAACTCTTTGTGTTTCGCGGTAGCCGGACTACGCCGTCCGTTTAACCCGCCGGGGCAACCCCGAAACAACTACATTCTCTCATTAACTACGAACTAAAAACTTAAAACTAATTACGCTGCGTCTTTTTCGAGATTTTCGATCAAACTCTTGACACATCCGGCGATCACGCCGCCCGGTCCAAGCAGGGCGCCGGCCAGATTGGAACCGGGGCTAAGAACAAGCTGCGCAACCTGCCCCTGCAGTTCTGCCCGGGTAGGCATCTTCGAAAGGGCCTTGGCGCCTTCGCTGTCCATCGCAACACCGTCAACAAAAGCACCCCGGAACTCCATCGCTTTGATCTTCTTGGCCCAGCCGACAAGTTCTTTGGCAACATCAACAACGCTGTCGCCGCCGTAGGCAATCGTGCACGGGCCCGACTCAAAAATAGAGCAGGCCCCATCCATCTCCATCTTCTGCAGGGCCAGACGCATCAGGGAATTTTTGACAACCGTCATGCGAATTCCCTTTTTCTTCAGTTCACCGCGCAGGATGTTGTTGTCAACACCGCTGATCCCTGTCATATTAACCACGACAAACTCTTTGACGCCGTCAAATTTCTTTTCGTATTCGTCCCGAACTAAATTTTTTACAAAATAACTCATAATCCCACCTTTTTATCTGAAAGCCGTGTCGGCTTGGGTTTCTTCTACAATGCAACAGACAGATCAACGAGAACGCTCGGACTCATGGTCGCTGTCAGGCAGATCTTTTTGATATAGGTTCCCTTCAACGACTGCGGTTTCAATCGTTTGATATGATCGATAAACGCCTGTGCATTCTCCTGAAGCTTACCTTCATCAAAACTGAGTTTGCCGACCACCGCATGAATATTGCCTCCGGAATCGTTACGGAATTCGACCTTGCCGGCGGCAAACTCTTTAACGGCTGTCACCACATCCGGCGTCACCGTACCGTTTTTCGGCGAAGGCATTTTACCCTGCGGCCCCAAAACACGACCCAATTTTCCGGCTTTGCCCATCACCTTGGGGGATGCGATCGCCACATCAAAATCCATCCAGCCGTCTGAAACCTTCTTGATCAGGTCGTCGCAACCGGCCTCAATCGCCCCGGCGGCCTTGGCCGCGTCTGCATCAGAATCCTCACAGAATGCAATGACCTTGCGGGCCTTTCCGATGCCGTTGGGAAGTGAAATCGCTCCGCGGATCATTTGGTCGGCCTGCTTGGCATCGATTCCCAAATGCATCACGCACTCAACGGTCTGGTCAAACTTGGTCGAGCCGAATGTCTTGACCTTTTTCACGGCATCCGCCAACGGCAGCAATTCATCGCCGGCCTTTTGGGCATCCGCACTGTAACGCTTGCTTCTTTTTTTCATAATTTACCTCGCGAAATAAAATCTATACATTTTCGCTCCCACTGCTACGCCGTGGTCAGCATTAAAAACTACGAACTAAAAACTATCCCTCGACTTCGATCCCCATACTGCGGGCGGTCCCCTCGATGATGCGGTCCGCCTGATCGAGATCGAATGCATTTAAGTCATTGAACTTCGTTTCGGATATCTTGCGGATCTGGGCCTTGGTCACGGTGCCGACTTTCTCCTTGTTCGGTACACCGCTGCCCTTGGCCAGACCGGCCTCTTTCTTCAGCAGTACGGCCGCCGGCGGGCTTTTGACAATGAACTCAAAGGACCGATCTCCATAGACCGTTATCTCGACCGGAACCGTCATGCCGTTCAGCTCTTTGGTACGCTCGTTGAATTGCTGAACGAACTGACCGATATTCACGCCGTGCTGGCCCAACGCCGGACCAATCGGCGGGGCCGGCGTTGCCTGTCCGCCCGGGGCCTGTAATTTAATTTTCCCTGTAACTTCTTTTGCCATTCTTTAAACCCGCCTCGGCCAAAGGCCGAATCCTTAATTTTACATTTTAGTTTTTAACTTTTAAACTTTTTCAATCTGCCAGTATTCAATATCAAGCGGGGTGCTGCGGCCGAAAATCGTCACGATCACGCGGACCATACCGCGCTCGCCGTCAATCGCGTCCACAACACCCTCAAAATTCTCAAAGGCGCCCTCGCGAATCTTGACCACATCGCCCTTCTCGAACTCCATTTTAATATTCGGGGTCTCTTCGGGTTTTTCGATTTCCTTCATCATTTTTGCAACATCCGTATCCCGCATCGGAGTCGGAACACCTTCGGTACCGATAAAGTCGCCCACACCCATCGTTTCCTTGATGATATACCAGAGATCATCAGGAACCCGGCCGTCCTCTTTCGGCTCAACCTCCATAAAGACATACCCCGGATACAGTTTACGTTTGAAGACACGCTGTTTGCCGGCACGAATCCGTTTGAGCTGCTCCGTGGGAACAACAATGCGGCCGACACCCTGCACGGCTTCAACCTGCATCTTACGGGCCAGTGTCTCTCTGACCTGTTCTTCTTTATTCGAGGCAACTCGTAATACGAACCATTGCATAAATACTTATTCCTCCCAAGGGTTTGGGGAATCAAAGTTTAGTATAGATTTACAACTTGACGGAAGAAAATCTGGAATCCCAGATCCACCAGACCAATCCCTGTAGCCAAAATTGCCACCACGGTAATAACAATCATCGTCGAGTTGGCGATCTCTTTCCGGCTGGACCAACTGACTTTCTTGATCTCGCCCTCGGCGGCAATCAGAAAATCCGCAACCGGCGGAAGGTTGCTCACCCAGTAAATAACCGCCGCAAAAACAGCGCAAATCAGCGCCGGCACCAATGTCTCCAGCCACACATTATCCTGCGCCTGAAGCTTCAAATGCAATCTCCAGCAGCCGGCGGCAACGATCACCAGCAGGACCATCGCCGTCCACAGCCGCGAATTCTTTCCCTGTCCCTGTTTATAAATTTTCAAGTTCATAGTGTTGCTGCTTTCACTTCGATTGGTTGTTTTGTTAAACGACTCCGAAGGCCTCCAACGTAAACAGGTCAGGAGGGAATCGAACCCGCAACCTTCGGTTTTGGAGACCGACGCTCTGCCAATTGAGCTACTGACCTGTGACGGTTATTTACGGCGGATCTTATGCGCCGTATGCTTTCGCTCCCGTTTGCAGTATTTTTTTAATTCAAATTTCGGTGTTCCGCCCTGGACATTCACTTCCGTACGGTAATTTCGTTCGCCGCACTCTTTGCATTCCAGCCAGATATATTCTCTTTTTTGTGCCTTTGCCATGACAGTTAGGACCTCTCTGATAAAACACAGCGACCTTTCTGCAAATAAATCAACACAGAAAGGACTCAAAAAGGCGCCGCGTCAAAGACGCGGCGCCTTGTGGCTCAGTTTAACAGGGTTACTCAATAATTTGCGTAATAACACCGGCGCCCACGGTACGGCCGCCTTCACGAATCGCGAAACGAAGACCGGCTTCCATCGCAATCTTGGAAATGATCTCGCCGCCCATTTCGATGTTGTCGCCGGGCATGCACATCTCAACCGGTTTGCCTTCACGACTCCGGATCTCAGTAATCGCACCCGTCACGTCAGTGGTACGGAAGAAAAACTGAGGCCGATAGCCCGGGAAGAACGGCGTATGGCGCCCGCCTTCCTCTTTGGTCAATACGTAAACTTCCGCGACAAACTTCGTGTGCGGAGTAATGGAACCCGGCTTGGCGATAACCTGCCCGCGTTCCAGTTCGTTTTTTTCAACACCGCGAAGCAGCAGACCGACATTATCGCCCGCCTGACCGTCTTCCAGTGTCTTGTTAAACATTTCAACGCCGGTCACGGTCGTCTTGCGAATTTCCTTGGCCAGACCCACAACTTCAACCTCGTCGCCAACATGAACACTGCCGCGTTCAATACGACCGGTGCCCACGGTACCGCGGCCCTTGATGCTGAAAACGTCTTCAACCGGCATCAGGAACGGCAGATCAACCGCACGCTCCGGAACCGGAATATAAGAATCCACCGCCGCCATCAGTTCATCAATGCTGGCACAGACGGCATCGTCTTTGCCTTCGCTTTCCATCGCCTGCAGCGCAGAACCCCGGATGATCGGAATATCATCGCCCGGAAATTCATATTTGTTCAGCAGTTCACGCAGTTCCATCTCAACCAGATCGATCAATTCAGGATCATCCACCTGGTCCACCTTGTTCAGGTAAACCACGATACGCGGAACGTTAACCTGACGGGCCAGCAGGATGTGCTCGCGGGTCTGGGGCATCGGGCCGTCACTGGCCGCCACCACGAGAATCGCGCCGTCCATCTGGGCCGCACCGGTAATCATATTCTTGATATAGTCCGCGTGACCGGGACAGTCCACGTGAGCATAGTGCCGGCTTTCGGTTTCATATTCCACGTGGGCGGTGTTGATCGTAATGCCGCGTTCTTTTTCTTCCGGGGCATTGTCAATTTCATCAAATTTTTTGATCTTGCCCTTGCCGCCGGACTTAAAATTCATACGCATCGTAATTGCAGCCGTCAGCGTGGTTTTCCCATGGTCAATGTGTCCGATCGTACCAATGTTTACGTGCGGTTTAGACCGTACAAAGATATCCTTTGCCATTTGTCAATAACCTCCTGATATTCTTGGTTTAGTTTGCCAGGTTAACTTTTTCGTTTACGTTGATTTTGATATTGTCCGTTTTATAAATATCCGGCCAACAGTTGCAGCGCCCTAAAATCGCCAAATACATCTCATTGCCGCTTGCCGGTTATAGTTGTCGGCCCTGTTATACATTTTAGCTGCTGACGAGATTTGAACTCGTGACCTCGTCCTTACCAAGGACGCGCTCTACCGACTGAGCTACAGCAGCAGGGTTGCTCAAAATCGCGGTATCAGCATCGAGAATCAAATCGCCGCCTCTCTAAAACACGCCCATCAGCATGCTTAGAAGGTAGAGATTCCCTGTCTTGCCGCAAGAGCAAAGAGAAGAGTATATAGACCTGAAAGCAGAAGTGCAAAGAGAAAAAAGATGATTTTTCAGAAAAAATTAAAAAATTACGCCGCGGCACCCCCAAAACCCTGTGTTTCTGGCCCTGATTTGTCTTTTTCCACGGGCGATTCATTCAATACCGGACCCTTTAATTGCCCGCTGCAATCGTCAATCAGGGCGGACCAACCGGGGCGATCAACGAAAGAAATCGATTTTAAATTATTTAATAAATTAGACTTAGATTCAATACTGATCGTTTCGGACGAGAAGTAGTCTTTCAAGATGGAATTCAACGGGTTCGTCTCGGACAGATCCCCTTCCTCCAGTTCTGTCCGAAGCATCAAAACAACTCGGTCAGCACTATTAGTATAAAGGAAGATTTTCAAGACAGCCGCATTCGTCGCGGCAGAAAAGCGGCTGCCAGAGGGATCGTAACCGATTTTATCCAAATAGGTTAGAGCCGAATCCCAGACTTGTTGATCAACCAGTCTGGACAGGGTTTTTTGCTGGATTTGCGTTTGCAGGGTCTCATCTTTTTCGCCGGCAGCTTTTTGCTCAGCAATCTCAAGAATTTCGCGAATATTCTCAGCCGTAACGCCATTAGCGGTTTCCAGGTTCGGCAGCCACTCCATCAGAAATCCCGCTTTTTGACGCTGGCAAATGCTTTTCACCGACAACCAAACACGATCGCTGCTCCCATTGGCTTTCAGTAAAACAAGAAGCCACTCGAAATCGGAGGCATCGCCGGTTTGACCCGCCAGGTCGATCACAACCTGCTGAACCGCCAAATTTTCATCATTCATAAGGCCCTTTTTTTTGAACAGTTCAAGGGCTTTGACCTTATCCACATATGAAAGGCCCTGTGCCGCGGCCAGTCGCAACGGCGGATTATCCGGAACCGTTAATGCCTCGATAAAATCGGATTCATATAAAACGCACGCCTGGGCCTTCGCTCCGCCCTGACCGCAAAGATGAGCCAGGATCGACAGCAAACCCGCACGAAGGGCGCCGTTTTCGGATATCGACCTTTCATAACGCCTGCTGAGAATCTTCAGACACGAATTCATCGAATCTTTGCTTAAGTTGTTTAATTCAAGAATCTTACGAAGTACTTCCGCCCCCTTGATGGTCGGCTCCGCCGAGCTTGATTCGAGATATTGCGCAGCAATTTCAAGCGTCTGGTTTTTTATCTCCGGAGACAATTCAACAAGCGTTCCCGGCGAAAAAGCATAATAGTAGGCCTCACCCAAGGCCTCGAACATCGCCAATGCCACTTCAGGGTCACTTTCCGCCTGAAAACGGGCCAGCAAAACTGCCGCGGGGTTCAGATCGCTTTTCGTCCGTAAGACATTGGCGGCTCGCAGACGAACATCCCGTGAACTGTCCGAAAGCATTGAAAACAGTTTCGTTCGAAATTCTTCTCCGATTAAAGGATGCTTTGCGGCCTTGTCCAGCGACCAAAGACGAACCGGCGGCAAGTCAGAAGCCATCATCTCCAGTATCATCTTGCTTTGGTTCATTTCGTCCAGCGTCTCAAAATACCTGTCCAGCGATGCCATGTACAATTTTTGCCACCGGTCCCGCTCGGCCTGCACCTGCCGTAATGTGATCGCCTGGCGGAGCAGCCGATCCCTTCGAATGGCCTCCGGGCTTTTCCCTTGAAGCTCAACTAAAATATCCGCCCACACCGCCCGGCTCGTTCCCACGGGGATTCCAAAGGATTCCTGCAGGGCCGTTTCAGCCGCTCTGGCAACCTCGGCATCCGGATCATCCAGTAGCCCGATAAGCGCCTGCAACGCCAGCGGCTCCGGACGTAATTGCAGCGCAGAGACCCCGTTGATGCGCGCTTCCGACGCAAGCTCTTGGTTTTTTATGAGCTGTATCAGGGAATCCGCAATTTCAGAATAGTTGAACAGCAGCAGCGCCTCAGACACCAGTTCGGCGTCTTCCCGGGATTGGTTTCGGAGCATTTGCAGCAGGGGCTCCCGAAAAGAATCCAGAGAGTCGATGGTTTGGCTCAGGCCGCGGCTCTTGACCAGCGCCTTACAAACCGCCCGCCGGGACTGAGGATTTTCGCTCGATTTCAGTGCCGTAATCAGGACATCCCGGCTCTGGACCGTATTTTGCAACAATAAACCCACCGCGGCATCAACCCGGATATCCTCGCTGCTGCCCTGCTGGAGAGTTTCGCGGTAGATACGCAGTTGGCGCCCAGCTGCTTCCGTTTCCGCCGCATCCCCCACAACAACACCTGAACCGGCGCTCTGCTGGCTGCACGCAACATGAGATAGAACAAGGACATAGAAAAAAAGTAAAAAAACGCTTCGGAACCTCGATTTCACGGCCGCTCCACAATAGATTGCTAACATTAATTAAGACAGAACTTCTTTTATTTCGTCATAATCGGGCATATTGTATCAAAAAATATCACCTGAATATATTAATAGGGCAATTTCTTAAAACCTGCAATATCATAGATACTATAAAATACTGCGATTTTTTGTAAAAGTTCTCGTCTCATGCCGGTTCTACTAAAAAACGGCACTCCCTGCGCGGCGATGTCTCTATTTCAAACGCCTGTAGAGCCGTCCCTTAACAAAGCCCGGCAATACGATCCGGATAAATAACTATCTCTTCTTCGGGGGGGAAAATTTTCTCCGTAATTTTCCCGTTTTTTTATTGACTTCCCGCCCGGAAAACCGTAAAATTAACGATAAGCTCCTTCTGCCGCCTGTGGTTTTAGCCCTTTAGAAGTTCACCAACTTCTATTCCTCCTTCTGGCCACAGGCGGACTTTTTTTGCGCCCCTACATGTTACCTCCCGCTTTAATTTTCACCGTCGCGATCACCGGAAAATGGTCGGAGGGATAGCGTCCGCCAAAGGATCGGGCATCGACTGCCGCTTCGATGATCTCCACCGATTCACTGATAAGGATATGGTCCAGGCACGGCCCCTGCGGTTCGGCCCCGAACGCCTGAAAGGTCGTCACCGAGGGCTGGTCCGGATGCAGATAGCTCCAGACATCGACCATCGGATCGTTGAGCAGGTCCGCGCCGATCTGCCGCAGCGGCGTCATGGCGGGATTATCGATATCCATATTAAAATCCCCCATGACAACAGCCGGAGCGGCGGGTTTTCGAGCGGCCATCTCCTTCAGCAATAAATGCACACTGTATTGGCGGGAGGATTGCGACGCGTGATCCAGATGCAGATTATACACATAGAAACTCTTTCCGGCGGCCGTTTCGGTCAGCCGGACCCAGGTGCAGATCCGCGGCTGTTGGTTGCCCCAGTGTTTTGACCCCGGCCGCCACGGCATATTGGAGAACCAGAACGTGCCGGAATCGGCCAGCGTAAAACGGTCCCGGCGGTACAACACCGGACACGCCTCGCCGGCTCTGCGGCCGTCGTCCCGGCCCGCCCGGACAATCGCGTACTGCGGCAGGGCGCGTCTGATATCCTGTATCTGAAACTCCAATGGCTCCTGCAGGCCAATCACATCCGGCCCATGATACGCCAGCACATCGAACACCAGCCCCTTCCGGCGGGGCCAGCTATTGTCGCCGTCGTCGGCGGTACCATAACGGATATTGAATGTCATCACCCGAACCACCCCCGGCTCGGCCTGATCGAACGCAACCTCACGCCGGACGATCTTGTCCGGATTCGAACAAGAGGCCAACCCCAATAAACCCAACAAACACGCAATAATGACCCTGCCGTAATTCAACACAATCTCCTAAAACCTGTCAGATCTCAAAAACAAAAGCACTTTACACCGACGTCCCTAAAAATTTGCAATCGCTGCGCGGCTATGTCATCCAGCGAAGAACGTTAGACTTTTCCTCGCGGAATATTATTACCCTAAAGGGTATTTTCGACGTTTTTGCATGATTTCATGACAATTTACCCACCGCCGGCAATGTGGGCGAAGCTTCCAGCTTCGGAACAACAGCATGGAGCGCGAGCGACATGATGAACCACCGAGAACGCCGAGGACACCGAAGATTTGTAAATCAAAAACTGCCGGCAGGATGCCGGCGTTACGGTAGTGCCGCCATCTTGGCGGCTACTTTTGGGGAACACGGTAATCTCCGGCGTTACATTCTTTATGCTGTTTTTTCGTATCCGCTCTACAGCTTCGTTCGACAGACACGTTACACCTTTTATTCGACCCTAACTGGCTCAGAGCCGCGACAGTAATGGAGCGGGCAACGGGTGGCACCTTCAGGCACAGCTTGTGGGTGTATTAATCAATATTCAATAACCATTAATCAATCGACCCCGCTTGTCACGTCGTAGTTAAGCAAAGACGGAACAGGGTCGAACAATTCAGCGATCCTGTGTTGCTATTCATAACAGACAACTAAGCCAACAGCGTTTTTGGTTTTTTCAATGGCCGCGGCTTTGTCCAATTTTGAAGATTTTTCCAACTGGTCCGTCACCCCCCGCAGAGATTCCAAAAGCGGCAGGATAAACGAACTCTTCAGGGCATAGTTAACATTTTGAGGAATAGAACCGGTTAGACACAGCGTTTCTATATCATCAAGCCGGCTGTTAATCAAACCGACAACTTGACCCTCATTGTTAAGCAAAGGCCCGCCGGAATTGCCCGGTTGAACCGGCACAGAAATTTGAAAGTACTTAGGATCGTTTCCCATGCCGCTTAATGAACTAATAGAACCGTCTGTATACTTTGGTTCAATGCCTTGTAACTGCACCTGCGGAAAACCAAGCGTAAAGACAGAATCACCTGTCTTTACCTCCGAACTGCTGGACAAAGCCAGTGGTTGCGGCGATTCTATCCCTGCCACCTTTAAAACAGCGACATCCAACGATTCATCAATAAATACCTTTTCCGCTGAATAATCAGTCGACTTCCAATAAATCCGTACTGTTTTAGCATCACTGACCACATGCGCTGCCGTAAGAAAAAGACCATCTTTGGAAATGAAAAAGCCAGTGCCAAATCCTTCAATTGAACCTCCCTCATCATTTGCAGAAGCAGAACCATTCGTTTGTTCTTGTTCCTTGCAATCAACAAACTCTTTTGCTAAGCGCTGGCCTTCAGCAATTTGCTCTGCCGTCATATGATCTCTGAGCCAGTTCTTGTTTTGAGTAACATCCATGCCATTCATCCCTGCAAGCAAAACCCATTTATAGGCCTCGACATAATCCTCAATCACACCTTGGCCACTCGCGTATGCCCCGCCCAGTTCGAGCTGAGCTTCTGCAAGCCCCTGTTCAGCGGCTTTAGTTAACCATTTGACTGCTTCCTTGATATCCTGCGAAACACCTTGACCTGTCACATACATTAGACCTAAGCTGTACTGTGCCTTGGCATCTCCCTGCTCGGCGGCCTTGGTGTACCACCTACCTGCTTCCTTATAATCCTGCGGCACCCCTTGACCATTGGCATATGCAAAACCTAGATTAGACTGGGCAGTTGCGTCCCCCTGTCTGGCAGACTTGATCGTCCATTTGATTGCTTCCTTATAGTCCTGCGATACGCCTTTGCCATCGGCATACATTACGCCGAGACTGCGTTGGGCCACTGTATCTCCCTGCTCCGCAGACTTAGTCCACCACTTAACGGCCTCTTTATCATTCTGCGGTACACCTCGACCGAAGGCATACATTGTACCCAGTAAATACTGGGCCTTGGCATGTCCCTGTTCAGCGGCCTTACGATACCATTTGACGGCCTCTTTGTTATCCTCGATAACTCCGTAGCCATTGTCATACATTACGCCCAGATAGTACTGGGCCGTTTCTTCCCCTTGTTCAGCACTCTTGCTAAACCATTTGACCGCTTCCTTGTGATTTTCGGCCACTCCATCGCCGATGAAGTACATCAGGCCCAGAGTGATTTGAGCCATAGTATAACCTTGCTCAGCGGCCTTACGATACCACGCGACCGCCTCTTTATCATCCTGAACCACACCCTCACCCTCGGTATACATTACGCCTAAACTAAATTGGGCTTGCGCATTGCCTTGCTCTGCTTTTATACGCACTTGATCTATAGAAAGCGACTCTTTTGAAACATTGTTCGCATCGTGAACGTGCGGAGAACTGGCCAGAGGAAATGCAATTGTATTGGCTATTAGAAGCAACATGATTGACAACCTGATAAGTGTTCGTCTCATAGAATTACTGCTTTCCTGTCTCATATCAAGGTAAGTATAAGCTTTCGTATCACATATAACTGCAAAGCATTTAAGTGGTATAATCTTGATCAAAACCAGGGTCTTCACTACCTTGTGGTAATTCGATGGCCACAGAGAATCTTATCCTGCTTACCGTTGTATTGGTGCTTTCCGTTTTTACATTTCCGCCTGCCCCGATTGACCACACTGAAATCCCTGCCTTGGCTCCGGCCTCCGTACCCTCAACCACAGTAACAGCAACGTCATATTCAACAGTTTTTTGATAATCATTATAGGGTGCGACAACAGCTCCATTTTGCGAGGCAAATCCTTGTGCATCTTTGACGCCTTCAACAATCTCCCGCAATGTTTCAGAAACAAATTCCTTTAGGTCCATTTTACGTTTTCCTGTCTTCTGATTTCCTTTTTTTATAAGCCCACATATTCCTGTATTCTATAAACCTTGTTATTATTATACTTGGATTCCCTCGATTTCCAATCGACAATTTACAAAATCCAATCAAAATCTGCCGCCCCTCCGGGGCTTTTCAAACATGGGGGAGCAATCTCTTTCCGGGGGTTCACACACCCCGGCTCTCAACCTACCGGGCCTTCATCCCTTAACAATGAAAATACTTATTTTACTCAACTTGACTGACTTTTTTTCATAGTTTTTATGCGGCGATAAGCAGCCGCCCCAGCTCTTTGACAATTTGCGTTCCACTGGACAACGTCTTTAAATGTTCAGTCAGATCCTCCCAGAC
>Ga0224495_10000291_pt1 | contig 40887 bp, 64 predicted proteins | sample SF_Jul11_sed_USG_FD_168128 | JGI IMG/M metagenome (GOLD analysis project Ga0224495, IMG submission 168128) | Sediment microbial communities from San Francisco Bay, California, United States - SF_Jul11_sed_USGS_4_1 | ecosystem: Environmental > Aquatic > Marine > Sediment | place: USA: California... | reverse complement strand
GGTAACGTTCAATTCCGAATTTTCTGCACTGGTTCATTTTTTCATAACTTGACACAGGTACTTGACAGGGTGAAATCATGGCTTTAAACTTGACAAATGAGGAGAAATCACAATGCGGGTAGTGCGGTATTCGGAGGCGGCAAAGCTGGCCGGGGTTTCCCGGCAGGCTATAAGCTGTTTAAAAAAATCAAATGCAGAAGATAAAACAATTTATTCTTTTTTTTGCTATCATCCAACAGAAGGATTTCACGGCATAGATATTGACAATCCTGAATGGATTGACTATCTGGGGAAAGATGATCCCAGGCGTGTAAAGGAAAACAGGTTGAAGAAAGATACAAAACGTCAAGATAATACGTCTAATGAAGCAAATTTGACAGCTTTTAATAACCTGATTGATGCTGTTGAGGTCTCTGTCAAGGAAATGTTCGATTTGACAGAAGATGAAAGCGACCAATTGAAAGCGGCTATTTTGTCGAATTATCGGCGTATAAGCGAGGAGAATAGTGTCTGATCCCTTTCTGGGTCAATTGGCTTCCAGATTCGGGAACAAAAAAACCGGTGAAAAATCCGAGCCTGTCAAGGAAAAGCGAAAAGAAAAATCCCTGGGACAGATAAAGACACAAGAAGAGATCCGGAAGCTGCAAATTGATAACGAAACAAAATTACGAAATCTTGTAGAAAAGAAGATGGTGCAGGCTATTTTGGGGAAAATCAGTTTTTCCATCAAAACAAATTTTGTCGATACACCAAAGCGGGAGGCTCACGACTTCGCGGCCAGGTTGGGAATACCTGAAAGGGAGCATGATGTCGAAATTCTTCTGGCGGATATTATCGAGAATGGTTTAAATTCCACTATTTCGGAAATTGAAACTATGATAAGGGATGAAACTTTTGAATAAGTTGATTACGGAGCGTCATAAAAAGGCTATGGCTGCGTTTATTCTCGGGATGGTGTTATCTTTCCCGCGGCGGGGCGTCGTTGAGTCTGTGACCCAGTTTGCAGAGCGTAAACGGATTTTGACTGGTGGTACTTCGGCGACTTCCGGGCCCTATCGATATTATCGAACGCCTTATTTGCGGCGGCCGGCTGATTGTCTGTCCGATTTTTCGAAGTTCACAGAAGTGAATGTGATGAAAGCGACACAGACCGGAGGTACAGACGGGATTTTGATGAATCACCAGCTTTACTGTATGGAATATGGGATCGGACCGATCCATTACATGACGGCTGACGAAGATCTGGCGAAAGACCATATGGAACAGCGCTGGGACCCGATGATTAAAGCGGCTGATATGCAGGATTTAATCACGCCGGCGGTTGAGAAAAAGGGGAACAAGAGCACCGGAGATAAAAACCTGATGAAAAGCTTTAAAGGGACTTTTCTTCGGGCGACCGGTTCCCGTTCGGAAAATAAGTCAAAGTCATTGCCCGGGCGGATTTTGCATCTTGATGAGGTGGACGGATATCCTGACGCGTTGAGGGACGGCGGAGACCCGACAATGAAGCTGATCAGAAGGGCGGACAGTTACCGGAACCTGAAAAAAATCTGTCGTGTTTCCACTCCGAAGTTGAAAGCGAAAAGCCGCATAGAGCCGGCTTTTAAAGAGGGGACTATGGAATATTACAATGTTCCATGTCCAAAATGCGGGATGTTGCAGCCGTTGAAATGGTCTCAAATAAAATGGGAGAAAGACGAAGATAAAAATATAGCCCTGGAATTCGATAGTGAGGGAAACATTCTGAATGATCCGGTCTGGCATGAATGCGCCAATGAGGAATGCGGCTACCGCATGAAATGTCATGAAAAAGTGAACTTTATGAAAGAAGAGGGGCACGGAGGCCGCGCCAGATGGATCGCGACGAAAAAACCTGATCGCCCAGGTGTCGTCAGTTTCCATATCAATGCTTTGTACGGGTTCAGGACATGGATTGATATTGTTCTGGAATGGGAAAGGATCAACGGCGACCAAAAACTTCTGCAGGAGTTTGTTAACGATACGCTGGGGGAGACTTACGAAGAGGAGATAGACAAGCCGGACGAACACTATTTGATGGCCAGGGCGGAAACAGACTGGCAGCGCGGGGAGATTTCCGAAAAAGTCAAAACGCTGCACTTGGGCGCCGATGTCCAGGGGGATCGTCTGGAATATGCAATTGTTGGTTTTTCCGATTTTAAAGAGGCGTGGATTGTGGATTATGGTGTCCTTCGCGGGAACACCGGTTATGAAAATGATGATTGCTATAACCGACTGGAAGCGGTGATTCTGGAAGATTACGAGAAAATGAACGGTGTGCGTATCAATATTTCGGTGGCTTTGATTGACTCACCTTTTGAAAATGCGGCTGTTTTGGCGTTCTGCGGACGGTTCCCGTATAACAGCCGAGGGATTACTGGTGTTTTTCCATCAATAGGAAAACAGAATATTGACAAGATTGTGAAGGAATTCGCTTCCCCTATTGGAACCCCGTATATTCACATTGATGACCAGAAGCTTAAACATGAGATTTACGGAAACTTGAAAAAGAAACAGCCGGTTTCCGGCGGTCGGTATCCCTACGGATATATCCATTATCATTCAGACTATAACGAGGACTTTTTTAAACAGCTGACGGCTGAGGATGTTATAGAAACTGTGGACAAGAAAGGGATTTCAACCTATTTGATCGCCAACCCGCACCAGAGACGAAACGAGGTTTTGGACTGTGTGAAAGAGTGTTACGGTGGGTTATACTGGCGTTATTTTAAGTATTTTGAATTGTGGAATAAGAAAAGACGGGACCGGAAAAAGGCGGAAATTCCCAAAAACTGGGAAATGTTCTGGCTGAGTTTTGGAAAGGAGGAAGAGAGTTGAGTATAGCACAGGCAGCGCGGAAAATCGGGAAGACGGATTTATACCGGACGCCGGAAAAAGCGATTATTCCGCTTTACATGATTCTGAAAAACGAAAGGGGAAAGAATATCCTTGACCCTTGCGAGGGTGACGGGCGGATCCGGCGGAAGCTGGAAAGCATTGACCCGTCAAACCAGGTGATAGGATTTGATCTGTTCCCCGATTTCGGAAAGCCGGTTGATTTTCTGGAACATTCCGAACGGTATGACTATATCGTGGGGAATCCACCGTTTTCTGTTAAAAATGAGTTTATTAATCACGCTCTGGAAATTTCGCGATTTGTGATTTTCCTTCTCCCGATGTCGGTTGTTTCGTATAACATCTTTCACAGGGAATTTCTGGACCGGCCGGAATATGTGGGGCGTCTTCTGATGACTCCGAAAATGTTTCTGAATAGCGAGGGGACTTTCAAACCGGGAGGGACAGATTCTTACGCCTGGTTTGTCTGGGATAATGAGCATAAAAGCCGCGGTTCTGTTGAACACTATTTTGATTTGAGGAAGTTATGAAATATCTATCGTTATTCAGCGGAATAGAGGCGGCCACGGCAGCATGGCACAGTTTAGGCTGGGAGCCTGTCGGTTTTGCGGAAATAGAAAAATTTCCGGCGGCGGTTTTGAATCATCATTTTCCTGATGTTAAAAATTACGGAGACGTTACAAAATACAAGGAGTGGAATATTGAGCCAGGAGCAATTGATGTTATTGTCGGAGGAAGCCCATGCCAGGCGTTCAGCGTCGCGGGACTTCGGGGAGGTCTTGCAGACCCACGCGGGAATCTTATGCTCACATACGGAGCTATTGCGGGTCATTTACGACCACGTGTCATTGTCTGGGAAAATGTCCCCGGTGTTCTGTCGTCCAGTGGGGGGGGGGATTTTGGAACCTTTCTCGGGATGCTGGCAGAACTCGGGTATGGGTTCGCCTACAGGGTTCTTGACGCTCAGTACGTCAGAGTTCAATCACATAGAAGAGCCGTCCCCCAGCGAAGACGGCGTGTGTTCGTTGTCGGATATCTTGGAGACTGGCGACGTGCCGCAGCGATTCTTTTTGAGTCCGAAAGCCTGCGCGGGTATTCTCCGCCGAGCCGAAAAGCGGGGGAAAGAGTTGCCCCCAGTGTTACAGTCGGCCCTCCGTTCAGTCGCACAGGAAATGACAGAGTAGAAGCTGAGGCGATTATTCCAGTATCGCATCCTTTCGATATGGAAGCTTTTGGACAATATGGAAATGGTGAAACTAGCTCAACTGTTAAAACTCGAGACTATAAAGACGCCACGGATTTGATCGCATTTCCCGAAAGAATGAGTGGAACGCAAGTCGCTAAAAGTAAAAATGTTTCACCAGCTTTGATGTCCAGAAATCCGACTGCGGTCATTTCTATTGATGATTGCAGGCCTATTTTAAAAGGAGAAAATGGAAGGGGATGGAATGACGATGGATCGGCGTATACTCTGGACACGAAAGGATATAAAGGGGTTTGTTACAACTATAAAGTAAGAAGATTAACACCGGAAGAGTGTGAGCGTTTACAGGGATTTCCAACTGGATGGACGAAAATTCCCTGGCGCGGAAAATCTGAAGAAGACTGTCCGGATGGACCCAGATATAAAGCTATTGGAAATTCCATGGCTGTCAATGTTATGCGGTGGATAGGGGAACGAATTGAAAAATATGGAAAATAAAAAGCCGGTTATTTGTTGCAGTGTTTTTCACGAATTGCCATGTTTGGGTTCCGATTGTAAAACGAGGGAATGCCAGGAAATGTTTTTTTACAGGTGCAAGAAGTGCGGGCGAAAATCGATATACCGGAGAGACGCGCTTTATTGTGATGATCCGCTTTGTCGCGGTATTTTGGGGAAGGCTGAGAACGAAAGTGAGTGATATTGTTTTTCTGGCTGATCTGGCCGATGAATTGGGTTTAAGCCTGCCGGGATGCCGTTATAGGGCTGTTCAGGTTGGCGCGAATATTGAGCGGTCGGAAGACGGCCGTGTTTTTATTGAGTCGGAAAAGGTTTCCGAGATCCGAGATTTAATTTTAACCAAAGCAGCCAGAAAAAAATCGAGGGTGGAAGTCCCTGAATTCCTGAATGATTTTTATATGGAAGTGAAAGACGAATTCAGACGGTCAGGTATGACTCAGGTTGAATTTGCGAGCCGTTGCGGGATTTCCCAAACGTCGGCGGCCATGATTTTGAATGATGATAAAATGATTAGTTTTGAAATGGTCCAGAAGTTGGCGGACGGCCTGGGGATGAATCCAGTCCTTTGTCTTGTGGAAAAGGAGGAATCTTGACAAAAAACAAGACGACCCATGTTTATACCATCGACTTATTGGACGATGGACAGCTGAATGTTTTTATTAAGGTTTATGAACCGACAGAAGACAGAAAGTTTTATGAGCGGCTACATGTTTACGCTTTTGAATTTTTTAAAATTCTGGATGAATCCGGAACGGATAACGAAGAGTTGAAAAAGATTCTGGAAAAGATAAAACAGTCTTGACAATATAATACAAGTAATACTATCATTAATTTAAGGCTGGTATGGAAAAAGTTCCATTCTATCCCATGAAACCAAAGGAGAAACTTATGGTATTATTTACGAAAGACATTGGATCGGATGGATTGATCCGGCCGGGTGCTGTATTTCAAAAATTTGAAAATGTTGAAGAATTAAGGGCCGCCGTTGTTTTGGCTGATTTTGTAAAGGACGGAATTATCGGGATTCAGAAAGGATCTTTTCTGGATGGCTGGGGAAAAATGAAAGACCCCAGCGCTATTGATCTTGAAATTCTGAATGAAAAAGTTTTCGGTTCCGGTGTTCGCATTGTGGAGCATTCGGAATTTTTCGATCCTGACGGGAAAACAAGAATTTTCCCGGTTGAGCCGGTTTATGTTCCAGTTTATAAATCGGATGATATTCCTTTTGATCCTCCGGCGCAGCCTAAAGATTTGCGGGACGAATTCGCCATGGTGGCGCTGAAAGAGCTGGCGCCGTTGATGGTTAACGGAGAGGTCGACGACTATCTGCCGCAGTTTGTCGCGGAAGATTGCTATAAATTGGCTGATGCCATGATGGAAAGGCGAAAGAAATGACGGGCGAAGAGATAAGACAATTTCGAATTCGGTATTTATTGACGCAGGAGCAGCTGGCCGACTTGATGGACGTGAGCGTTCCGGCTGTCAGAAGCTGGGAGCAGGGGCACCGGCAGATAAAAGAGCGGAATGTCCGCAGGTTGAAAAGGGTTGAACAGTCTTTGATTGCGGAGGCTAAAAAATGAATCAGGACCAATTAAAAGAGACGCTGGACAGACTGACGGATCACACCGATTACACGGTTATTTTTTCCGGAAAGATGAGTAAGAAAATTGACGGCCTTTATCATCCTGAAAAAAAAGAGATAATCATCCACAATAAAAACTTTGTGGAGGATAACCAGGCGATTTATACGGGGCTCCATGAGCTGTCACACCATATTGATTTTACGGTGAACCATGAAACCAATACCAGAAACGCACACGGGAAGCGATGGCAGAAGATTTTTGACGATCTTGTGAAAGAAGCTATTTCACAGGGGATCTATAAAGATTATGACAGCGAGATTCTGGACGATGCGATCCGGATGAACCGGGAACACACGGCTTTTTTGAAACGATTCGGAAAAGCCTTGATCACTCTTCTGGATGAATGTCAGAAGAAACACCATCATTTTGATGATCTGGTTTCCCGTAAGCTGTCTTTGAAAAACAGTCAGGCCAAGGCAATTATGTGTGTTTATGCCATGGATATTCCAGAAGAGGCCGGCGGCCATTTTGCCGAAAGGATCACAAAAATTTCAGACCCTGAAAAAAGGAACGAGGCGGTCGTCTCGGGGAAGGTTCCCATTGTTGAGCCGAAAACCGGGAATAAAAATAAGGACGAAATGGATAGGGGCATGGACGAAGTTTCATTTTTGGAGCGGGAGCGCAGGAACCTGGAAAGGAAAATCGAGCGGATGCAGGAGCGGATCGAAGAGATTGACTTACTTGTGGAGGGCCTGACGAATGACTGAGAACATGGAAAAGACAATTGAACACATTCAAAGTGTTGGCGAAAAACTGGCCGCTATGCGCCGCCAGATCCGTTATCGGGAAGTTGGTCACGATTCTTCCAAACTGAAAGAGCCTGAACTCCATGTTTTTGAAGAGTTCACAGCAAAGCTGAAAAATTCGACCTATGGCTCCGCAGAATATAACCAGTTTTTGAAAGACATGAAACCGGCCCTTGATCACCATTACAAGAATAACAGACACCATCCTGAACACTTCCTGCTGGGTGTTAGCGGTATGAATCTGGTTGATGTGTTGGAAATGTTCTGTGATTGGCTGGCGGCAACTGAGCGCCACGCTGACGGAAATATCTTCCGATCCATCGAACTGAACACTGAAAGATTCGGACTTTCCGAACAGTTGGCCGATGTTTTCAGAAACACGGCGATTGATTTGTTTGGAAAGGAAATGTCTGAATGAACGAAAGGGTGAAAACCAGAATCAATGCCCTGGAAGAGAGAAATAAAATCTATTCAGGCGCTTTGATTGAACTGTATCAAGATGCCACGGTTCTGGCTGCAGAAGATGTTCGCGGTCTTATTTTAAAAGCGTTCGGCATGGAAAGAAATTGTTCCACTTGCTGGAATTCAAATTTTCACAGAGATCCGGATTCCGTTTGTGATGACTGTGAAAATTTCAGTCAGTGGCAAGTTCACTTTATGGATATACAGAAATAAAAAACCCCAGCCGGTTGGCTGGGGCGGGGCTGAGTGTCTGAGCCTCTCAATCAGACAACAATTGATAATAACCGAATGATCGGAAATTATCAATAAAATTAAGCTCTCATAATGGGAGCCATGGAATATTGACACAATAAGTAAATAAACTGTTCGCCGTCGTGTTCATGGACTTTACAGCGTTTTACGCCGTCCATTGTTTCAACGGTGACAGTTTTGGCCGTTTTTTTCAGAACCGTCGCTTTGAATCTGCAGTTATGATCACAGATTGACCGTGTTTCGTATGTTTTTCCTATTACAAAATTGTTTTCCATAATGTTCTCCTTTCTTTAACTTCTAATTTGATTATATAATACATGTATTGGTATTGCAAGGGGAAAAAGAGGGAAAGTGATTTTTTTTTAAAAAGATGTTATGATTTAATTTATGAGTATTCGCCTTCAAATACAAACAGAAAAATTTATCTACCAGCTGGGAAAGCGCGCCAATATGCTGCAAATTGTTGCGGCTGAAACTGTGAACGATGCGGCGGCCGATGTGGAAGGCGATTATAAAAGGCGTTTACAGAGAAGTCAGCGGATTAAAACAAAATTCACGCTGGGATCGGTTCAAATTCTCAGAGCGACCCCGACGAGAAAATCCGGAGAGCCCAGGCTTTTAAAAAAAATCAATGCCATTATAGGCGTGCGAAAAATGAAGGGCGGCGTCGATCATTATCTGGCGGATCTGGAAGAGGGATCAACGAACAGGGGAAACCCGCAGACGAAAGGGAAAGTTCCCGTTCCTCTGAACACGGCCAGAACAGGAAAAAGCGAAGACCGTCCGATTTCAGGACCGAATCGGTTGACGAAAGGGGACACCCAGACGCTGAGAGTCGGAGGCCGGGAACTGGGAACTCGGCGGGACGGATTGACCGCCAGCCAGAGATTCGGCGTTTTGTACGGCCAGAAAAAAAGCGGCTATTCCCGTATGGTTGGAGACCCGAGAAAACCATTTTATTTTATTGGTAAAGATCAGCTGTTGGGAATCTATAAGCTGGTGGGAAGTATTTTCCGGAAAATCAGAAACCTGGACGCCACTGTGACCAGAACAAAAAAACAGCCCCATTTTAAAAGGGCTGTTAAAAATATGACTCCCGATAAGATTAAGCGGAAATTCAACCGGAAGGCCGAAGAGGCTTTGCGAGATATTCGCTAAATTCTATTTTTGTTGATCAGTTTTAAAATTCCGTCAATTCCTTTTTGGTAAACCAGTGTTTTTATGCTGATTTTTGTTTCCCCTGGCTGGGCTTCATATTTTTGTTCAATAACCCTGAACCACCGCTGATCGACGTATTTCTGATAAGGTTCGTTGTTGTTTCTGAGGACCCCGTTTTTTCTCAAGAATTCCATTAACTGGTTGCGGCCCATTCCACAGTCAATTATTTTTGCGACCTTTGACATTTCTATGGCGTCGCGGCTGCCTGTTACGTCGTGAAAAAATTGAACCTTGTCACGGTCCTGTTCAATTTTCTTTTCCAGTCTAGTGATTTTGTCTTTTTGAATGAGTAAGGCCTGCAGAACTAGTTCATCATCGGAAAGTTTCGGGGTTGAAATCTGGCGGGCTCTTTTTTCGACTTCTATAAAATAACGGCGTGCCTCCCGGCCGCGGTCGTTGTTTTCGACCATGGAAAGTTCTTTTGCCATGTCAAAGGTAATGTAATAATCTTTCATAACAACATTTTGACGTTCGCCAGTTTTGGCGAGCGTTGTTATAAAATCTTCACCTTCAATAAAATTAAATTTTTCAATTCTGTTTTTGATCCAGTTTGAGAAGTCTCTACCAACACCAAGAAAATTGTGTAATTCTCTGGCGTTTACAGTTTCAATACCGTTTCTGTTTTCAATTTTAATAAGTTCTTTCATAAAAAAATCCTCCGAAGCTTCCCTGTCACGCCCTGTATAGGCCATTCAGGAAAACCAATACAGGCAAGGAAGCCACGGAGGACTTCTTACCCTGAATTATTTACTCACCGTGAAATGAGCTGGCCAACGGCCTAAAATAATGCTAAACATTTTTTATTATGATGTCAACTTTTTCTCTCTTCGCTTTGCATTGTTGTAGCCTTGCAGGCATTCACAAGGTTAAATTGGAAAATAATTGATAAAATATGAAATTTTCCGGTCTTGACCGGTAGAGACATTACACCCATAATGGTTTATATGAGCCGTTCTCTTAATTGGCAGACCATTTGCAAGTTGTATACTCTCGAACAGATTCAGGAAAAAGTTGATTTTTATATGGATCAGCTAGAAAGAGCTACATTAAAACTTTATGACAAAGATACAACACAGGGGCGCCAAAAGGTCGAGAGCGCCGAAATTGACAAGATTGAAAGCATTCTGGCTGTCTGGATGAAGGCGCTTGAATGCAAGTCCGGGAATGGTGGCGGAACCCGTGCTGTTTCCGTTAATTTTCGCGGAAATGAAAGGGGCGGTTTTTAATGGGTTTATTTGACGGCGGAAGACGGGCCCGTGCGGCGGAGTCGGCGGCCAATGCCATGGTGCTGAAAGAAAAGAACAGACAGGCCGCCTTGAATGTTGTGGGAAAACTGGCCGAGAATATCAATTCTTTTATGAAATCCCACAACCTGGCCGATGAATTTTATTCAACCGGAATTAAGCAGGGGAAATATGCCGGCTTGATGCCGGGGAACGATAACACCATATCGCGCCGGAATTCCCGCATTGTTTACAATGAATCTCCCATCGCTCAATCCATGGTGTCCACTTTTTCAACTTTAACCGTCGGGCATGGGTTAATGTTGGAATCCCAGCCGTTTTATGATTTGATTCCGGCAGCTGAAAGCTGGACGGACGAGCAGAAGAAAGACTGGCAGACGACAGTGGAGCGCCGTTATCTGTTATGGGCGAAGAGAAAGCGGGTTTCTCATGAAAACGATTTAAACCGATTCCAGCAGGAACAGGTTATTTTCAATCACCTTTTGATTAATGGCGAATATTTTGAATTGTACCGCTACAGCCTGGCGACAAAGAAAAACCCCATGACTATACAGATTATAAGGCCGGAAGACGTGAGAACGCCGTCCGGTTCTGTTGTGGCCAAGGGGAACACAGAAGAGAACGGGATTGAATATGATCCCAGCGGCGCAGCTGTGGCTTATCACATTTACGATCATAATTACCAGAAAACGGTTCGCGTTTTGCGGGAAGGCCCGCGATCCGGGCGCGTTTTTGTCAATCATGTGAAGCTGGGAGATAACCGGCGCGGCGTCGGGATCCTGGCTTCCATTGTGACCGAGTTGATGAAGCTGGGCGACTATGAAGTTCTGGAACTGCAGGCGGCGGTGGTCAATGCCCTTTATGCCGTTTGGGTGGAAACGCCGGAAGGCGACGACGGTATGCCGAGCCTGACAAACGGAATCGCCGGCGGCGGCGATCAATCTACAACGAAGATCAGCGCGGAAGACTGGTTAAACAACCGGAAAAATCTTGATTACACAGAGGGCGGTCTGGTTGTTGATTCTCTGCCCGGTGGATACAAGATCAATTCACACGACACGAAGCGCCCGAATGTGAATTTCGGGACCTTTATGGATCAGGTGAAAAAGAATCTTTCTTCTTCCAGGGGGATTCCCATATCCGTTTTAGATAAACAATTTTCCAACAATTACAGCGCCAGCCGGGGGGAACTGATTCTGGCGTGGTATGAAATAGAAAAATATCGCTTTAACCATTCGATGACCAGCGAGCTGGTTTATAAAATGTGGTTGTGGGGCGAAGTTCTGAGGGGCGTTGTTGACGCACCCGGGTTTACCATCGACGAAGATATCCGTGACGCCTGGTGCAATGCCAAGTGGATCGGGAACCAGCGCCCGGACATTGATCCGCTGAAATCCGTAAAAGCCCATGTGATCGAGCAGAACAGAGGATACCGGACCGGAAAACAGATTACGGCTGAAAGGGGCGGCGGCGATTATGATGAAAATTTAAGAGTCTGCCGCCAGGAACTGGAAATAGTGGCCGAAATGCAGGTTCCTTTTGCAGGAATCGATGTTGATCTGGGAGATCAGTAAAAAATGGCTAATCCGGAAGTGAAAACCTTTAGCCCCTTAGTGTGGGTTAAGGTGGCAACAGCTGTCAGGCGTCTTTTCCTCTATCGGGTTGAAGCAACAAATAATTATTACAGAACTTACAGGTTGACCGGACAAACCGCCCCGGTCGATCCTTCTTCTGTTGATGACATTGAAGGCTCTGAGGCTATTTTATTGTTTGCGGACTCGATAGATGAAGAGTTAAGATCTTCTGAGGCTGTCGACGTTTATGTTTTGTGCGCCAGTGTCAGAGCTGTCCCGACTTCGGGAAAAATACTTGTCGGGGAAGTTGACAATACAAGAGATATTTATATACAAGATCAGACCTCTTTCCCGATTGAATATTTTTTGACACAAAAAATCCAGGATGTTGTCTTAGCTCAGAATGTTGATGTTGAAAGCCATCGTATTGATTTGGAAGCCGGGCATGGGTTCGTCGTCGGTAATTATATCGAAATAAAATATGATGACGGATTGAGCCTCCCGCGGTTATTTCAGGGAGAAGTTATAGCGATTAACGTGAATCAGATTACCGTTATGCCGTCGCTTGATTTCAATGTTGATACACAGTTTATTTTGTCGTCGAAAAGGACGTCCGCCGCAATGCAGCAGCTGGCCGGGGCAACAATTGACGCTCCTGTCGAATTTGATCTTTCCCCGGTTGATAATTTGTCTTATGACTTGACCGCCATAACGGTCGGGATGATAACAGCGACGAATCCCGATGACGGATTATTTGGAGATCAACCGAAACTGGTTAACGGGATGTATTTCGGTTACAAAGAACTTAACGACCAGCAGGAAGAGGAAAACGTTATTCACCTTGCCAATGTCAGTGATAACGGAGATTTCCGAATTTATTGCGGCCCCCAGAATGTGGTTTATACTTCCCGCTCCTCCGGCGGAGGACAATATGGGATTTCAGCGGAAAAAATATTTAACGGACAGAATAATTATGGTGTTGTTGCCAGATTATCGGGAAGCAAGCAATATTTTTATGTTTCGGTTCACGACAATGTAAATGTTGTCAGGCTGAGAATGAAGGTCAGGGGGCATGTTGTTGAGCCTTAATTTTAGAGATTCTTGACAATGACGAGAAATCGGAGATAATAGTAATATGAAAGTTTTGGAATTCCATGGTGAAATAGGTTGGGATCTGTGGCCCGATAATGTTAGAGACTCTTTGAGAAGTTCGGCAGGCGAAGATCTGACCGTCCGGTTTTCCAGCATTGGCGGCGACATTTTTAACGGTGCCGATATTTTTAACATTCTGATGGATCATAAGGCCGACAATCCGGGGATCAAGATGAATCTTGAAATCAAGGGTGTTGCGGCGAGTATGGGTTCCGCCATAGCGGCCGCCCCTGTTTGGGACGATGTGGCCGTTTCGGCTATTTCAGGTTATATGATTCACAACCCCATGACATTTGCCGCCGGAGATTATTCCGATATGGAATCGGTTTTCTCCTTTTTGAAAAAGGTGACAGAGATGTACCGGGAAGTTTACGCGAAGCGGTCCAGAAAATCGGTTGAAGCGATAACGGACATGATGGATTCCGAAACGTGGTTTTTCGGTTCTGAAATTGTTTCCGAGGGATTCGCTGACAGACTCCTGGAATCTTCCGACGCCAACGCGGGGAACAGTGACCGCATGTCTCTGATGAGAGCCAGAAAAGAAGAATTCAAAAAGATGGCGGCGAATCAGAAGAAAGCGAAATCCGGTGAAAGGTTTGACGTCCAGAGAGCGGCCGCCTGTTTGCGGACTCCTTTGATGGCCGTTCCCGATTACAAGCCGGGCGCCAAGCTGATTGATGAGCCCTGGGACGCTTCCGCATCGGAAAGCCGGTGGAGAAAGCATGTCGACGTGGAAAGCAGCGACGATCTGCCGAAAGAATCTTACACAAAACGGTTCGGCTGGTATGATGAAGATAACGCCGATGATTTCGGCGCTTACAAATTCCCGCACTGGGATTATAAAAACGGAGACGGCGAATTTGTGAATATTGCCGCTGTTAGAAACGGACTGGCGCGTGTTCCCCAGTCCGACATACCGGAGGATGACAAAGAGCGCGTGAGCAATTTATTGCGCCGCTATCTGGACCGGTTTAACGAAATGAAATCTACCGCCGGAAAGGGCGGAAGTAATAACCCCGTTCCCACATCGGGGGAATTTCACACGGAGGAAACCAAAGTGGAAAACAAAAAAGAGCTTATGGCAGAACTCCCCGAGGTTTATAACGAATCCGTCACTGACGGCGTTATGAAGGAGCGGGAAAGAGTCAAAGCGCTGTCGTCCATGAAAAAACAGGAGGAATACAAAGATATTCCCGAAGTTCTGGAAGTGATCGACAAAGCGATTGAAGACGGGACCAATGTTGACGCCGTTCAGCCCCTTATGGTGGCGGCTATGATGAAGGTCATGAGAGACCCCGCCAGAATGGCCGCTCTTGAGAGCGCCGGGAATATTGGCGGAGGAGATGGCGGAGACGATAAACCCGCCACTCACGTGGAGGCGTAGAGCATGGGCGCAACTGACAACGCGGTTCCCGTAAACGCTTATAATTTTACGGAAAAGAAACAGTTCGGCGAGCCTGTGGCTGTCGAAGTGACAAACAGCACGACCAGAACGGTCCTGTTTGGCGAAACCGTCTTTTTTGACGGATGGATCGGGAACGTTATGGAGCAGGACGGTATTGCCGCCGGCGCCAGTGGAAAAATCGACGTGAACCCGAACCGCCATGTTTCCATGAATCAGGTTGACGCGGCCGACACGTTCGCCGCCGGTAAAAACCCGATTTATTTTCTCCCCCAGACAAACAGTGATCCCGGGGAATGGAAAGACACAGGTGCCGCCGGTCTTGTAACAGTGAAAGCCGAGGTGATCGGAGCCGCGCCTGCCGCGACGCCCGCTTACATCGAATATAAGCCCCCCTACCAGAACGGTGATCTGGTAACGGCGTAGGAGGTAGGACGTGGACTTGCTTGTAAGTAAGAACAAAATGGCCGCCGAGGCGGCAAAAAACATAACCGGGAAGCGCATTGAGCTTGTTGGTTTTAATTCTCCCGTTCTGTCCGGCAATTTCGGAAAGATGACGCAGGAACAGATGTTCAATTCTGCTTTCGGAAACCGCGACAAAATTGGGAACCTGAGCAGCATGACTTTTACGGGAAAATACGGAGCCCCCAACGAAGGCGCCGGTTTTAACGTTCCCATGAAATGGAGCGACGGGAAGATGATGACCGCCAGAGAGCGGATTTCTTCCGGTGTTTTCATGAGCGGGAACACCCTTCCCGTTGACTGGGACAATCTCTGGGACGCGTTCAGGATGGACATTTCCGTCAGAAAGGCGGCTATGCCGACCATTCGGGAATTTTTCTATGACGTGGTAACAAACCCCGCTTTCACCCGCACGATGAACCCCACGGAAATCAATCCTTTCGGAGTGGTTTTTGAGGAGAACACCGGACACGGCGACGCCGTGGCTCAGGGCGAAACCAGAGGCGGCGGTTACGATTCCATCACTCAGGTGATTTATGCTGCCGGCTTTACCTGGGATCTGATGGCCGCGCTTTTCGATCAGACGATTACCCCCGAGCGCGTGATGGATGCCGTCATGGTTGGCTATAACGCCAAGCTGGACGACAATGCCATAGCTCCCATTCTGAATTTCAGTTATGCCGGAGCGCAGCAGACACCGGCCAACGCCACAAGCGGCGTGGGACGTCAGGAGCTGCTTTATCTGACACTGGAAGACGCTCTGGACGATCTGGGGAACCGGGAACATCCTGTTACCGGAAGAAAGCTGAACGTCAATGACGTGAATATTCTGGCCGCTCCTTACGACGCCCGGCACATTGCCCGCGTTGCCAGGGGATTGCAGAACACCAACGAAGAGAAGTATCCCGCTCTTATGGAAATTTCCAACGTCGTCGAGTACGACGGGGAAGACATTCCGCTGAGAGACCGTACTGTTTCTTATTCCGGTGTTTCCCAGGGAACCGCTTACGCGATTATTCCCGCCGGAAGATCGAACAACGAATACATGAAGATCGCCAGAAAAAGCGACCTTCGCGTTGAAGTGGATCAGACTCCCGACCTGAGAACACTGGCCAGAGAGCAGAGAGCTTACTGGTTCTGTGAAGCTCTTTACACCAAGGGAATCGATTATTTCGTTCAGGAAATCACCCTCCCCGCGTGGTAGGAATAACGGGGCCCTGACGGGCCCCTGTCAAACAGGAGCATTGACATGACTGAAAAAAATTATGTTGTTCTTCCGGGTCAGGTTTACGTCGGAAAACACAAAAGCTATAAAGAAGGTTCCAAGGTTCCCGAGTCGGAGCTTTTCGGGGATCTGGAAACAGCTTTGAACGGCCAGAAAGAAGAGAAGTCCAAAGAGGGACTGATTCTGAAAAGAGCCAAAAAAGCCAAGCTGAGAGAAGTGAAAGACTCAAAAGGTAAGGCGGCTGATAAATGATTTTCCTGAGAGACTACAGTCGTAAAATCGGCGGCCGAGTCGTTAAAGGATTTTCCGGGCGCCCTGTTCCTGAAAGTATCCTGAAAGGGTATAAAAAAGAGGAACTGGACGAACTTAAAAAATCCGGAATCATTGGCGAAAACCCGCCCGAAAAAAAGGAAAGCGCTGGTAAATGATTGATCTTCACGCCCTGGCTGTTCAGGATTCACACAACATTCTTAACGGGACTCTGGGCGCGGGATCTTTCAGCGTTGATCTGGATTTTAACACGCCGGCTGGAGCGGCCGTTCCGAGAAGTCAGACCATAAAAGGCCTGTACGACGACACCAGTTTCGCCATCAATTTCGAAACAAACCTTCCGGCGACGTCTCCGAAGATTGCCGTGAAAATTCACCAAAGCGATTTGACCGTCTGGGACGGAAAAGAGAGCTTGCAGCGATGGACTGTTGGTTTTACCAATGGAGCCGGTCAGGATGTGACGGCGGAAGTGAAAGACGTGATTCCAGACCGGTCTTTCGGCGACGTTCTTTTGATGTGCGTTATCGTGGACGGGCATTGATATGGCTGGAATTGCTTATCCTTTGTGGACGGATCTGAAAGCCAATGTTGTCGCGGCTCTTGAGGCCGTGGCTGCGGAAGAGGCCGCCGTTTCGGCCGGCCGGAATTTCCAGGTGACGAAGGACCGTTGGCGGCCATGGATTGAGGGGCAGCAGAACACGGCTCTGGTCAATGTCATGACCCAGACTGTTGATCTGAATGATGAACGCTCAGGCAGCCGCCGGAACGCTCTTGATAATATACGCGTGAACGTGGATATGTACGCCCTGGGGAAAGGCGGCGACGTTCTGCCGGCTGATGAGCTGGCGGCGCTGCGTGTGGATCTTCTGGCGGCTCAGGTCCGCGAGGCATTGACAAGGCTTAATGATTCAGATTTTGGTTTTACCAGAGAGAATCCGGCCTATTCGGCAATAATCGCCGAATATGGTCAGCTGATAGACAGAGATTTGAACTTTCAGCTGACCTATTACGACCAGGAAAATGAACAGAGCGCCGGGCAGTACGCGCCGGCCAGATGGTCTTTTGTGGTCAGAATGCCCTTTATTCCTAACGATTTAAGGGTATATAATGATTTAGAAGAGTTGAATGTGACTTTGCAGGAGTTTGCATTGAAATTCGATTATACGTCTCCATAGGAGGGAATTTTTATGGCGATTGCTTTTAACACCGTGAACCCCGCGAGTCGGGCGTCTCAGGTTTTTATTGAATTGCAGGGGGTCCGCCGAAGCGTCAGCGCCGGGAATCTCCCCCCTATCGGTTTGATCGTCGGGCAGTATGACCAGGCGAAGATTGCCGGAATTACCGATTATGAACCGGTTCAGGTTTTTACGGCTGACGATGTGGCCGATAAGGCCGGGTTCGGTTCCGAAGCGCACAGACAGGCGCTCTGGGTTTTCGGTATCCTGGGCGGATTTTACGACAATATGTGGTGGGTTCCCATTCCCGAACCGGGCGCGGCCGTCAAAGCCAGCGGAACCATTATTTTCGCCACCAATACCACTTCCGGCGGAACCTGGTATTTCAGTATTGGCGGGGACTTGATTCCCGTTACTGTTGCCTCCGGAGCCACACCGACAGAGGCGGGTGATGCTCTTGTCACCGCTATTACGGCAAACGCGAACGGACTGGTCACGGCTGTGAATGCTTCCGGTACTGTGACGCTGACAGCGAAAACAGCCGGGCTGAACGGAAACCAGATCAAGCTGGCTCTTAACCCCAGCGGACAGACCCAGGAAGCACAGAACCCCGAAGGGATGACTGTATCGCTTCCCGGAAGCGGCGGATACCTTACCAGCGGAGCCGGAGCGACGGACACGGAAGATGTCTTCTTTGATTCGGAAAGCGCCGACAAGCTGGGAGATCGGTTTTATACCTGTATTTCCAACCCTTACAATGATTCGACGAATCTGGGTTATTACAAAGCCGCGTGGGACCTTCGGAAAGATCCTTCCATTAAACGGCCTTTTAACTCTTTTGTGGGGTACGTGAAAGAAGATTACGCCGGCGCCTTTGCTGTTCCGGCTACCATCAACAGCGAGGGAATCAGCCCCGTGTGGGACGCCCGTTCCCTGTCTCCCAACTGGGAGCTGCAGGCCGCCGTCATGGGGCTTGTGATGTGGTCGAATGTGTTTGACCCCGGACGGCCTTTTAAAACGCTTTCCACCGGAATCCCCCACGATTCCAGTGTGGGCGATCTGTCCTATGCGAAAAACGACGCCCTTTTCCGCGCCGGTATGGGATATTTCAAAAGCGTGGCCGGTGAGCTGCGGGTTGGAGATCTGGCGACCAGCTACCGGACCAATGCTGTCGGAGCGTCAACGGAAGAGTGGTTTGACACCGTTTCCGTGAGTCTGCGCCAGCAGAAGATTTATGATATAGAGAACGTTTTTAACAATGAACCCTATATCCGCGGCATGCTGACCTCTGACGACGCCATAACGGCGAAACCCTATGTGATTAAACCGAAAAAAGTTGTCAGCGACCTTTCGGCGCTTGTGGATTTCTGGACTTCCGAGGGGTGGACAAAAAATCCCGCTGATGTGAAAGCGACTATTTCCGCCGAAATCAACGCCACCAACAACAGCCGGATCGATGCCGAAATGATCGACGACGAAGCCAAGGCGCTGCGGATTGTGGCGGCACTGTATAAATTCTTGTTTTAGGGGGATTGATTTATGAGCAAGTTTATTAGAGGGGGAGTCCCCCGTGAATTGAATTTTGCCGGTCTTGATCTTCATCCCGCCGAAGGGGAACAGATCACGTTTATGCTTTCCGGCCGCGGCGGTCCCGCGCATATAGCGGGAGACGGCGACATTTACGGGGAGAGCAATCCTTTTTTGGGTGGCGTGAACCAGGTTGTTTCCGTTTCTGATGATGAATTCAAAGCGCTGGTTGACGCCCAGTCTTCCGGAGAAGCGCAGAACGGCTATTTTACGACCGCAGCCGGCGTGACGTTCAACATCCTGAAAGGGAAAATTGCGAATGACGGGCCTTTGGAGCTGGACAACGGGACGGTTTCACTGGAAATTCGCGGGAACGTCGAAGAGCAGTAACATTATGGGGCTTCGGCCCCTTTTTTAAACAGGAGAAACTTTATGGAACTGGACATTGTTGAAGAAAAAGCGGAAGAAAAAGAAGACCTGAGCCCCAGGGAAAAAGCGGAAAAGAAAATTCGCCAGTGGGCTGATGTTCTGGAACTGGACACCAAGCGGGATCTGTTTTCCGATGTTATGGATCAGCTGATCGGTGTGGTAGAAAAAGAACGGCTGACTTTTGATGAAGAGACGGAAGTTTTCACCTATCAGCTTTTAAAACCGGTTGGCGGGAAAAAGCTGATTACCATAAGGGAAACAACTTTCGAAGAAAAAAAGGCGTTGCAGAAATTCAAGGATAATGAAGAGATGGACGCCGCCGGGATGATGATGGCGAAACACACCAATTTGTCAACCGGTGATGTTTTACAGTTGAAGACAAGGGACCAGAAGCGGATTAACGCTGTGATAATGGGTTTTTTAGCACAGTAGGCACCATTGAAGTCAATGGTGTCGATTTGTGCTGGATTCCCGATTACGGTTTTTATTTTGAAATGATCAGCGAATACGCCCGCTATATGCAGGGGGCTGTGAATTTGTTCGATTTGCTGAAAATGCGAAGTAAAGAATTTTTGTTCTGGTATAGAATACATGAGCGGGGGATTGTCCGGGACGGTATTGTGACGGATTTGATCCGCCGTGATAAACCGGTTCCGTCGCACAAGCGGCTTAACCGGATGATTGATAAAGAATTGGAACGGCGACAGGAGGAAAGTTGACAGATGGCTTCCCGATTCAGCCTTGAGGCTATACTTTCACTGACTGACGATTTGACCGGCCCATACAAGAGGACAACGAACAATGTGAAAGGCTTAAACATGAGCCTGACCAATTCGTTTAAAAGTTTGGGGTCGAGCATAACAAGAGGACTGAAAACCGCCGCCGTAGTCGGAGGGGCCGCCATTGTGGGCGGTCTGGCTCTGGCGACAAAAGAATTTGTGGCTATGGAAACAGCCATAACCAAAGCCGGGGCTAAATTCATCGATGTCGATGTGACGGCCGATAACTTCAAAGACACGTTAATGGAATTGCAGCAGACCGCCAGGGAGGTCGGCCGGGATACACAGTTTTCAGCTGTGGACGCGGCTGGCGCTCTGGACAAATTCGCTATGGCCGGGATAAATTCCCGACAGGCTATGGCTTTATTGAAAGGGACGACGGATCTGGCTGTCGTGGCTGACACGGATCTGACAACGGCTGTCGATATTGCCACCGATTCGCTGGGTGCTTTCAACCTGATGACGGAAGACACGGCGAAGCTGACGGAAAACCTTTCCCGGGTTTCCGATGTTCTGGCGAAGACCTCCGTGGCGACCAATACGGATTTACAGCAGCTTTTTGAAACGGTTGTGAAAGGTGGACCGGCCTTTACGGCTGCCGGTCAGGATATTGAAACCTTCGCGGCGATAGCTGGACGGATGGCTTCCAGTGGTATCAAGGCCAGCGAAGCCGGAACAGCCATGGCGACCGCTATGTCCCGACTGGCGAAAAATGACCAGGCGCTGGGGATGCTTTCCGAGCTGGGCGTTACTGTGACCGATCAGGAAGGAAACTTCCGGAATATGATTGATATTCTGGGCGATCTGGAAGCGGCGACAAAATCCATGGGCGAGCAGCAGAGAGCCGCGGCGATTGCCACCATATTCGGGGATAGAGCCTGGAAGGCTTTTCTCCCGCTTCTCACCGAAGGGGTGGACCAGTCCCGCAAACTGGAAGAGACTCTACGCGGCGCGACGGGAACGACGGAACAGCTTTCCGGCGCGATCGGAAAATCGCTGGGCGGCCGGCTGGCGGCTTTAAAATCGGCTGTGACCGAAATGGGTTTCACCTTTGTGAGCGTCTTCCAGGAAAAGGCCGGACCGACACTGGACCGGTTGACCGAAATGATTAAAAACGTCGATCTGGGAGCCGTGGCGGTGAAGCTGGACGAATTTGTCGGGCGTATACTGGATAATCTTCCGCAGATTAAAGAACAGTTTATTCAGATCCTTCCAGAGATTAAAGCTTTTGCTGAACAAATGTCTATGATTGTCGGTTATATCGCCACCGCTATCGGAAAATTCGGAGAGCTGACAAGCGGTCCCGTTTTCAAAGCTTTAAAATTCGGAATGCAAGGCGGAGTGATTGGAGCCATTCAGCGGAGAGCCGAGGACCGGGCGGCCAGTGAACAGCGGGTTGAAGAGGCTGTACCGCGAATAACGGCGCAGCAGGAGGCCCAGGTCGAGGACCGCCGCCGATTGGAAGAACTTTTGATGAGACAGCAGAACGACGTTTTTCTGCACGCCCCGGCCGGTTACGGGCTTTCGGCCCAGCCTGGTGGAGCGCCGCAGATGTCTTTGAACCTGGGAGAACAATAATGGCAGTACCGGCATGGGTTGAGCGATTGCGCTCCGCTTCTTTTTCTTCCCCTTCCGGGGTGGAGTCTTCTTTTAAAGTTGATGTCCTGACCCGTGTTGGCGGGAAAAAGGCGACGAATCACGAAATACTGAATACAGACGAAGCGATTCCCCAGGATCAGGGAAACCGGGCGGAAGAGTATCCCATTGAAGCCTATTTCACAGGAGAAGACGGCGACGAGGCGGCGAATTCCTTTTATGCTTCCCTTCGGGAGCGATATTCAGCCGATAATCCCGGGATTCTGAGACACCCCCGCTGGGGAGATCTGGCCGTTATGCCTTTTGAATTCCAGCAGACGGAAAACCTTGTCCGCGGTGCGGGGATTTTCCGTGTGACGGTGACTTTTCGGCCGATCCCGCAGGCCGCTTTCCCGACGGCTGACGGACTGGATCAAGGCGAGATTGTGGCGGATATCGGCGATCTGGAAAACACATTGGAAGAGGCCAACGAGGGAATCAATCTGGATGTGGCTGGCGCTTTGGCGGAATTCGGGGCGAAGATCCGCGAGGTGACCAATATCATCAATGAGACACTGGGGCCCATTGTGGAGGGCGTCGAAGAGATTCAGGACGAGTTTAAAAATATTCAGGATGATATTGACGCTGCCATTTCGGCCGGCGCTTCGGCTTTAACCATATTGAGCCAGGTGAACAATTTGATACGCCTTCCCGGTCAGATTGCGACGTCGACGATTGCGAAAGTTCAGAGCTACAGCGCCATGGCCGGAGCTATTGTCAATTCCTTTGTGGGATTTTTCAACCCGAACAGCGACCGAGCCGTTCAGCTTTCCCAGGCGGGAACCTTTCAGAGTCTGGGCGCCATGGCGTCGGCGGCTACGGCAGAGGCGGCGCTGTTTACCAATTTTGAAACAAGGGACACCGCCGGCGCAGCGCTGGATTTTATCAATGATGCGGCGGCTTTGATTGAACAGAAAAATAATGAAATCTATCAGACCCTGGCCGGCGCCGTAGACAAAACGTATGCGCCGGATCACGACACCTGGTTGAATCTTTCTTTGATTATCGGCAAAACAAACGCGATTCTGATTGATCGGTCTTTTGACTTGAAAGCCAAACAGACGGCTATATTATCGGCCAACAGCGACCCGATCAGTTTGACATGGAAATATTACCGGTCTTCCGCTCTGGAAGACATTGAATTTTTTATCCGGACAAACAATTTGCAGGATACGGAAATTATTGAAATTCCGGCCGGCCGTGAAATTGTGGCTTATGTGTAGGGGGCTGTAATGAAACCGACCCCGGGATCCCATTATTTAGTTGTTCGCGGCGACCAGATCCGACAGATTGCCAGGCGGGCTTATGGATACGACCGAAGCGCTGATATTATTGACGCCAACGCCGCCATTTTCACAAAAGCCAGAAAAGATATAGGGATATCTCTGGAAGGGCTTCCCTATATATACGCCGGAGACCGGTTGTGGCTTCCGCCTGTGAAACAGCAGTTTTCCGAAACGGTGCCGGCCAACACGGACGATGAAATTTCTATCCGCCTTGACGGAAAGGTTTTCCGTGGGTGGACGGCTTCCAGTATTGAGCGGAACATCAATAAGGTGGCGGACGGTTTTATTTTTACGCTGCCATATGATCCGGACGATAAAGATATAAGAGAGAGGACCAGACCTTTTTCCTATAAACCGGCGGATCTTTTTATTGGCGGTGAGCTCTACATTGCCGGGGAGTCGAACAAGATAAGCCCGGCGGCCCGCATCGATGAAACCTTAAAAACAGTGGAAGCCAGAACGAAGGCGGGGAAAACTGTGGAATGTATGGCCCAGAAGTCGACCCTTGAATTCAACGGGCAGACGCTGGCCCAGATTGCCGAAGAGATCATGAAGCCTTACGGCGACGATCTGAAACCGATTTTTTTAGATGGCGACAGCGACAAATTCACGAAAGTGAGAAAGGAAATCACGGACACGGATTTTGATTTTCTTTATGGACTGGCGGCCCAGAAAGGTTTTATGATAACGTCCAGCGATACGGGACAGATGGCTTTTATTCGCGCCGCTGTTAATTCAAAGCCTGTCTTCCGTTTCATAGAAGGGGAGACGGCTATTGAACACATATCGGCCAGTTATGACGGAACGCAGCGTTTTTCCGTTTTCCAGGCGGTTACGGAATCGGCCGGATCGTCAGGGCCGACGGCCAGCCTGGAAGATCCTTCTATCGATACGTACCGTCCTTTTGTGTTTTCTGCCGATGATCTGGAAGCTGGAAACCTGGACACGGCCATGCAGTGGAGGCGGGCGGGCAGCCTGGCGAAAGCAGCGCCTTTGAGCATAACCGCGACGGGGTGGCGAAATGAAAAGGGGATGCTCTGGCGGGAAAATATGAAGGGGACAGTGAAGGCTCCCAGTGTCGATATACACAAAGAGACCGATTATATTATAAACAGTGTGAAGCTGGAAAAGGACGAGAACGGCGGGAATGTTTCCATTCTGGGGATGGTTCTACCGCAGGCTTATACATTGGATTTTCCTTCATCGTTTCCATGGGATGATTAAGGTTGTATAATGTTGAATAAGGTTGTTGTTTTGGTTGGGATTCGATCTTTTTGGGAAAGTGAGCGGAAAATGGGAATTATTAAGAAAAAAATAGGGATGACCTGTGGATCCTGTAAAAAGTTTCACCAATGCGTGACAATTTCAGGCGCTATTATTGGCGCCAGAAATACTTCGGAAGAGATCGCCATGTGTTCCGCCTGTCCGGCTTGTCCTGAATTTGTTAAAGCGGGACCAGAAGCGTTTAGTGGGAAATAGTATGAAATTTCTGGAACGGCGCGGCGATTTGACTTATTTTTATTGTCCAGGATGCCAGTGTAATCACGCAGTAGGTGATGGCTGGAAAATCGATATGGAAAATAACAGCATTCACCCCAGTGTTCTGGTCCGGGAGATTCGAATTCCAGAAGATCCCGAACGGGACGAAAAAGGGAATTTTGTGAAAGGATCAGACGGTAGAATCAAAGGTTGGTATACTGTGCGCTGCCATTCTTTTGTGAAAAACGGGTTTATTCAATATCTGAATGATTCCACACATAAGCTTTCCGGGCAGACAGTTGAAATGACCGAGGAGCCGCTATGAAGCTTTTAGGAAATTTGATTGAAATTTCCAGTACAAAGCTGGATTCTTATCCGGGAGATGATTCCGGGGATTCCATTATTGCCACGTTGAAAGGATCGGCTGAAAACGGAGAGACCGCCCAGGTTCACGGAGGTCCGGGGATTTTTTCCAACCCGGCCAAGTCGGTCAAAGGGGTTCGGCTGAGGATCGGTTCGATCGACGTGGTGATATCGGCGATTAATTACAAAGTTCCTTTTCCTGAAACCCCTGGGGAAACAAAGGTTTTTTCAACCGATGAAGAGGGAGAGGAAAAGGCCGGTACTTTTTTAAGGGCTGACGGGACACAGGAGATTAACGGGAAGAATGATTTTGCTGTCCGTTATTCTGAGCTGGAAGCGGCTTTTAATGAACTGAAACAGGATTTGAATGATTTTGTGACGGCTTACAATTCACACCAGCACCCGACCGCGGCGACAGGGCCGCCGTCTCCGCCGACTGTCACGGGGTCGAGTTCAACGGCTGACATTTCAGACGCCAAGGTTGATACTGTGAAGCTGCCTGAACTGGGGGAGGTTTATCCATGACAAACTGCGCGACTTATACGGGCGATCTGGTTATAGAGTTGAATGAAGAATCTGACTGGGATCTGAATTATGTGAACGGCCAGCCTTGCATGACAGACGGTTTTGACACAGCCGTGATGTTGTCGGTATTCGGTGAACCGGATTTCTGGCAGAACAGCCTGACAAATGATCCGAAAGAAAAATACATTTCCGAATTCCCGTCCGTGATAAAAACCGGTAAAGTCACTGACGATACATTGAAAACAGGAAAAGCCGCCATTGAAAGGGCCCTTTTGTTTTTGAAAAATTCCGGTATCGCTCAGGAGATAATAGTAAGCGGTGGCGTCTTGTCCGTATTCGGTTTATACTGGCTTATAGAGATCGGCCGGGGGAATGTTGTGACTCGGTATCAGATCAATTGGAATAAGGGCGCTGTGAGCGTCAGCAGGAGCGTATAGTGGCTATTCCTACCATACCAACCATACAGGAAATTAAAGACCGCATTGTGGCAGATCTTGAAAATAAGCTGAACCAGACGACGCCAGCGCTTCCGAAGGCTTTTAATAATGTTCTGGCAGGTGCTCTGGCCGGGCTATTCATTCTTCTTTATCAGGCTATACTATGGGTCTACCGGCAAATTTTCCCGCAGACCGCTGATATTGCGGCTCTGGAACTTCTGGGCGCTCTGGTCGGAATCAACAGACTGGCGGCCACTTTTGCCGTTCTGACAGCCGATGTGGCGGGAACGAACGGATATTCTCCCCCAGAGGGAACGCTTTTCCGATCTTCCAATGATGTGGTTTATAAAATAACGACGACAGAGGCGATCAGCGGCGGCGTGGCGTCTGTCGTTTTGACGGCTTTGACTTCGGGAGAAGCCGGGAATTTACCGAACGGAACGATTCTGGACATTATCAGTCCGGATCCTGATCTGGTCGGAACGGCCGAAGTGACAGCGACGACAACCAGCGGGGATGACGCTGAATCAAATGACAGTTTGAGGGCCAGGGTGATCAGCGAATACCAGAAGCGCCGAACCGGTGGAGCTCCGGCGGATTATGAGGCCTGGGGATTGGAAACTCCGAATTTTGACTGGATTTCTCCGCTGGATTCTCCCACGACTCCGGGAGAGGTTCAGGTTTATGGGAAGGTTGATAATCAGCCGGATGGTATTCCGACAGGAAACCAGCTGTCGGAGCTCTATGAATATTTGACAAAAGACCCTGATACTGGACTGAGGACCAGACACCCTATCGGTCCGGATATTCTGACGTTTCCGATAGAACGGTTTTCTTTTGATATCGAGATATTTATTCAGGGCAGCACGCCGGCGCTGGAATCTCAGATTGATTTGGCTGTAACGGATTATGTGGAAACACAAGAGCCCTATAATGACGCGGTTCACACTGTTAAGAAAGATACCATTTCCGAGGGTGGAATTTCCAATATTGCCAATGATATCGCCAACCCGGTCGGTGCGACTGTCACAAACGTTGTTTTGAAACAGACTAGTGACAGCCTGATTATCAGCTCTTATCAGCTGTTCGGCGGGATCTTCGGAAAAGTCAATTCTATAATTTACACGCCGGTGGTTTGATGTGAATATTAGACAAGCGGTTGCCAGAACGATAAGACGCCTCAATTTACAGGGATTGATTATGGGGATTCCCATTTTCGGTCAGGCTTTGTATGACGCTTTATCGATGGAATTTGATCGCGTGAACGATTTCAGGGACACGGTTAAAAATTCTGTTGTTCCGAATTCCAATATGGATGTTTCGACACTGGATGACTATGAAAAGAAATATGGCGTTGACAGTATAATCAGTTATTCCGATCCGGAACGAATTGACAGGATTATAGAGGCGGCGGCCAGAGATGGAAACGGCGGGCCTGATTGGCTGCAGGAACAGATCCAAAAAGCAGGGTTTCCACTTTATGTTCACATTAACACGAGAACGGTTTCGCTGGTTCCGCAGTTTGGAAATTTTCAGTTTGATCAGATTACTTTTGGCGGATCGATTAACTATATTGACCCGCGAACTGTTGACGGTATTATTGTGGCCTCTTCGCCTAACGGAAATATCGGTCCGCAATATATCAATTTTGGCTCCTTACAGTTTGGGGCGCAGCAGTTCGGGGAATTGCAGCCGAACACGGCGAACCCGAGGCCGAAGCCTTTTCAGCTTTCCAGTGATCCGAACACCTGGGGATATGTTTTTTTTCTATCTCCCTTTGAAGACCGGCTGGCTGGTCCTTCTGAGCTTTTGCAGCTTTCCGAAGAGGAATTAAATTATTTAAAAAAGATTGTGAGAAAATTAAAACATGTGAGAAATTGGGCGATTGTCCAGGCTGAGGCCGTATAAGGAGATAAAAGGGTATGAAAAGACCGGATAGTTTTTTAACAAATACAATAGCGCCTGCAGGCCGCAGTCAGGGGCAGGCGATCAATGACCCGGGGGGCGGATCTGGATCCGGTGTTGACCAGGAGATTTACAATGATCCGGCTTATGCTGTGATTGCCGTGGCGGAAAGCTGGAAAGAGGGCGGAATTTCTGACAGCGATGAAAAAACAACCAGTTCAGACATGCGGGACGCCATTGAAGAAATGGCCGGAAAGAAGGTGTCCGGAATTTCGGAATGGTTGGTAGGAACAACTTATTCGGCACCAGGAACGATAACCGATCTGGTTATGTGGAAAGGGTTTCAGTTTATTAATATCAGTAACGTCGGAAACCTGGGGAATGATCCGCTTTTGAATCCTGATTTGTGGTTTAAAATTCCGAATGTCGACACGCTGATGGATTTATTTTTTAACGGAGAACCGGTCAGCGGGGGATTGTCTCCGCTCAACGATCGAGCCGGAGCGAAGTATTTACAGAATTGTCTTTTCGGGAAATTCCGGCTGGGCGGGAACGGTGATGATTTTTATGAGTTTTACCGGGTGGCGCTGGACGGGACGGTTGTGACTGGGGACACGACGCTTGAAACCATTTTTGACGTTGGCGGCGGTTCGGAGTATTTTAATTTGGATTTGATTGCTCCGGATGTGCTCGGGACCAGGACGTTGATTGATATGGGCGGGAGAACGACCAGGGCGCAGAGTTCTGGAGGGAAAGCTGATACTATGGCTGAGGTTCAGGAGGATGCTATGCAGCAAATTACCGGTCGGTATGATTTTAGACGAAGAGAGGGTGATACAACCACTTATCTAACAGATTTAGGCGTGTTCACATATACTGGGTCAGTCGGGAGCTCTATTGCTTCAATGCAAAATGGACCATCGAGCTACCCTTCCGACAGGCTCAGTTTTAATTCTGCCGATTCGGTATCTCCGAACACAGCTAAAACTGACCCCGACGAGACGAGAATGGCGAACATTGTCACTGGAATCAGGTATTTAATTATTATGAAAGCGGCATAAAAAAGGGGCCTAGTGCCCCCTTTAATATAAAATTTCTATAGCAATATTAGCCGTATTTTCCCCTATTTCGACATAACACCAGTCAGGCATGTGTGATGTTGTCGGTGATAGTCTAGGATAGTCTTTTGTATCGTATCCAAAGATGCCAGAAGCATTATTTATTATGTCTATCTGAACATTTCTTATTTCATTAAAGGCGGTTGAATCGTTATATACGATGTTCATAAAAATATAATAATCGCCATCGTTTAGATCTTTTTCTAATTCATTAAACAAACCGTAAAAACGTTTTTTATATTCATTAGGATAAGGCCAGTCAGACTCTCCTTGATACCAGAAAACACCTTTAAAATCGTAATTTAATCCGGCTATTGATGATTTAATAACATCATAATCTTCTTCATAGTTTACGCCGATATATTCATCCCACCAATATGAAATTGATTTGCCTGGATGATTATTCCATATTACCATCGCTGTTGGATCTACTTTAAGAATATTTTCCTTTATTGTTTCATACCATATATCATTAGCATTGGATTGTCCTCCACAAAAATATAAATTAACAGTATCGGGATGATTGAATGAACACGAAACTAAAAAGGTGAAAATAAACATAGATAAATATTTCATAAGAGCCTCCAAAATTAACAATAATACATGTATTATTGTTCGTCAACAAAAAAGAGGCCGAAGCCTCCTTTTTAATTCCAGATTCTTCCATATTCAGAAATGTTAACAGGACCGCCTGATTCAATAGCCCAGAAATACAGGCCTTTTTCAGCGCCTTTGATTCCTTCCGAAACGGAAAACCAGAGCCCTTCTGTGGTTGAAAAATAGCCATCAACAATCAAAAAAGCTTTTTTCGGTTTTGATGTTTCGTTTATTTCCTGGGAAACGGTCGAAATATCAGTATCGCCATATTTTCCGCTGACGATGGAAAATGGAGAAATTCCCATTTCAACGCGGGAAGATTCGGGAACGGCCGGAAAGTCAGCCACTTCCAGTTCGGTAACTGCGCCGCCCGTTTGGGAAAAGTAATATGTCTTTTCGACAGCTTCATACTGAACCGGATCGGTGTCCGGGATGGCTGCGCCCTGTTCCATCGTTTTGACAGAAAAATAAACGGTGTCGCCGGATTTGGAAAATTTTTCCGGTTTTAAAATCTGGTCCTGATCATCTTTTACAATGATCTGTTCTCTGGTTTTTCCGATCAGGCCAAAGATGGATCCCGATTCTGCTACGGCGTAGGCCTGATACTCTTTAAATGGTTGAATTGTCATTTGTTTTACCTCTTCCGGTACCGGATCTTCCGGCGCCGCTGTGATTTCGTTTGTTGCGGGGCTGACTGGCACCGCACAGCTTGTTAATACGTTCATTATAGCGTATAATAAGGCTACAGTGATACTTTTACTATACCGCATGGTAAAAGTTTCTCCTTTCCGCCCCGGTTGCCTGTCCGGGGCTTTTTTTTGGTTTCACCTCTTATACGGGAACTTTTTCTCCTTCCGCTTCAATTCTGTTAGAATGTTTTATCAATTCCTGAGCCGCCATCATAAAACTGTCCAATCTTTCGGCGGAATCGCTTCCAGAACGAATGATTTTCAGTCCGAAAAAATGGGCCGTTACAAGCTCCATGCAGGCGCCTTTGGAATGGTTCCAGCCTGGAAGCAAATAAATGGCGTCGCAGTCCATGAGGCCTCTGATATCAATTTTCATAAACTCAAAATAGATCTGTCTGTCGTCCGCTCCGAATGGAAACCGGATATTGTCTGTCAGCTTAAAAGGATTGATAGGAATATCTCCTTCGCTTTCAATAATAATCTCCGCCTCTTCAAACGCCGGCCTGTTCAACTGTTCTATTCCGGTCATGGGACCGGAAATATAAACTTTTCTTTTCAATGATGCCTCCTTTTAAAAATCACCCATAGATGAGTGAATAATGAATTCTTTATTTTCCAGGTGGCCGGATTGAATTTCCCCTTTGGATTTACAGACCAGGTTTCGGCTTTTGTTCGGGCATGATCCTTTTGAACTGTTGCATTTCCCTGTTTTCTCGATATAGCTGATACATTTCGGCATTATTTTGACTCTCCCTTGTCTCTGTTTCTGTCAAGGCATTCTACCATGGAAACAGCGACAGCAGCGACTTGAATCAATTCTGTTCTGTAATTGTCCCAGTTACCGGTCGATTCATAACCTTTGAAATGGGCTTCACATACGGCTTTGCTAACTTCTCCGAATTCTTCCCCAAGTATGGACAGCCATTCAACCGGGTGATGGTCCTGAACGCCCCATAATTCGTCTTGACGGATTCTTTCGGCTTTGACTTCGGCGTATACCTTTCCGAGCTTTTCGAAGCCTTCCGGATCGTCTATGGCGTGAACAGGATAATAAACGATTCCTTTTTCCGGTCCGCAATGTCCGCTTTTTTTCAAGGCGTCTTCTATGGTGTAAATTTGAGCGTGTAGTTTGTTATCGGTGTATCCGTTGGAATTTTTCCCCCACCAAAGATTCCATTCGTTGGACCAGATCCGGACTTTATTCATGAATCTTTTTAAAGAGGGATCGGCTTTGATTTGTTCCAGTGTCCAGGGGTTGACGATTTCGGCCATTATATCCACCCCCAGGATTTGCATAAATCAAATAGGGGACCGACATTGATTCTGGTTCCCGGGATGGAAGGATTTTGTTTCCAGATATTTTCCAGGGGCAGACCGGACCGGCAGGCGCCATTGAATCGATATTTCTTCCCATTAGCGATAAGGAAGATTTGAACATCAACTTTTTTTAGTTTGATTTTGTCCACTGTGAAAGGCCATATGTATTGATAATTTTTACCGCGTTTTATCGTTTTTGATTTCAGCATTGTTCAACAGCTCCTTTATTTGTCCCCAGGAAAGATCCTGGTATCTTTCATGTAAAAACGTTCCCGATCCGTTCGGTTCGCCTTCGCAGTTTACTGTGGGTGAATGATAAGCCATCCCAGAATCTCGGAAAATCTTGATAAACTTTTTGAGTTTTGATATTTCGACTTCTGTTTTATAGGTCAGTTCATAATATCCCAACCAAACTTGATCAAATTCGCCGTCATGATGGTGCCATTCTCCGGCCCAGACTTCCCAGATTTTCGCGGCCTGTTCATCGGTTATGCCGATTTTTTCAATTTTGTCTTTTATCATATTCTCTGTTTAACTCCGCATAAAGTTTGTCAACTTTCTTTTCTTCCCGTCGAAGCCTTTTCCCGGCTTCAACCCATTGGTTAAATTTCTTTTCGTAACCCTCCATTTCTTCCAGAATGGAAAGCTTTTTTTTAATATCCGATTCGTTATTGAATTTTCCAGCCAGCCGACCCCGATATTCCAGATCGAGAGATTTGAAATTTTCGTGATGCCTTTTCTGTTTTGCCGCCAATTGATCGGATTTTATTTTCCAGCGTCGGCTTAAAACGTCGGTATAGTAAAAGGTCTGTCGGAACCATCCGGCTTGTTTTATGAAAAATATCAATTCTTCTTTTGAGCATTTATTGAGGAAACTGTAATCGGTGGAATTTTTATTCATTATTTTTTCCTAGAAATAAAAGACAACAATAAATTTTTTTCGCTTTCAAAATTGGCTTTAAAATAATCCATGTTTCCTGCCGGCATTAAGATATTTCCAGAAAAACAAACAATCCGTTTTAAATTTTTTCTTTCTGGATGATAATAAAGAAGTCCCCACCCAACTGGTAAATCTTCTGGTTTTATAATATTGTCAGGACAAAGATAAATTCTAAAAGTCCCCATTCCTTGTTCAGGTATTTGGCGGAACGTCTTTTTAAAATCCGCCCTAAAGTCTGATTTTGACGTTTTGCATTCTATCAAAATTGAATAACCTGATTTCCAACCAATAACGTCTGGAATTTCTCCGAATTTATTTAAACAGACCATTTCAGATATGGCTAACCTTGCACCGATCGTTTTTTCAAGCCATCGCTTTCCCTGCTTGCATAATTCATTATGCGTTTTTTTATCTTTCTTTTTCACTGATCCCCCAAGCTGCCGAGCAGCGTTTTTTTATCAAAGCCATGGTGTACATAATAATCAAGGCTTGTTTTAATCGAGGAGTGACCGGCGAAAAGGCTGACGGCCTTCATATCGCCCGTTTCCTGGTACAAGTGGGTTAATCTGGTATGACGGAGCATGTGGGGCGACATGTGGCGTTTTATATGCGCCTGTGAGGCCTCTGAGACTATCGACCAGATCGCCTTTCCCGTGTATTGTTCGCCGGTTCCTGTTTCGAAAAGGAATTTCTTACCGGAAAAGACATTTAATATCTTCCGATAATTTTCTTTTGAAATCATGACGGTCCGGAGCTTGTTCCGCTTACCATACAAGGTAATTTCGATATGGTGCCGCTTTTCCGAACAATCTTTTAACAAGATGCCGCAGAGCTCACCGCGCCGGCAGGCTGTCGTGTACAGAAATTCTATGATCAACGACGCCCGCTTACCGGACAGACAGATCAGGTCCGTAATCTCTTTTTTTGAAAAAATCTTTTCCTGATGAACAGCCTTGACCGGCATGGATGGCGGTTTCAGTAGCTTCATTTTGTATTCCAGGGTGGCCCGCTTATCTATTTCGTTATTCACCTGGTCAAAGAGGAAAAGTATTCTACTCCGCATCATAACCAGATTCATGTTGATAGTGCTGGGCGCCTTGTGTTCAGCCATAAGAAACTGATAATAGCGATTGAAAGAAAACAGGGAAATTCCGAGGTTATTTTTTTCCAGCCATGACGTCCATGTCAGACAAATTCTTTTATACGAATCTTCTATGTTATTGATCTGTTCGACCATTTCCGCAGATTCGCTGTATTTTATTTTCCTGTCTGTATTTATGTACAAATTCGCCTCCTTCCTATAATTAGTGTTATAGTCAGGAGATTATGAAAAATAATTCGGACATTCTGTCAACATCAAAAGCGCTGTAAGCGGTTCAGATTCGAAAATAGCCATGTTGTTTTCATTGACATAAACATTGAACGGCCGACCGACTGGAAGCGGCTTTAAATAAGCAATATTCAAGGAATATTTTGTCGGATTCGGATTATAGTCCGTTGGCGCTTTTTCCGGGAGATTATCGAGAACAGGCTTTATGTTTTGAGAAAACCCGAGCATTGAATTGCTGTTTTCAAATTTGGCGATTTTCTTTTTTTCGGCCGCCTGATCAAGAATTCTCTTCCAGTTTGGGAATTCTCCGATTCCGTTTTTTTCTTTGGGAAGATCCGCCAGCCAGACCCGAGATTTTGTAATTTTTAGAACGCGATAAAAATGACCGATTTCAAACCCGAATATTTCAATCTGGCTTTCTGACAATTCAACAATGTGCATACGCCGACCATCGGTGGCGATCAGTTTGTTTTCGTCGCAATAAACGAAATTCATAAAATATCTGGTTTCGTCTGTGCAGACAGCCGCAGCCAGAAAGCCAATATCGGCTGCAGAGCTGCCAATAACTTCAATGAATTTTCCGTGTTTCAGTAATTTTTCTTTTTTCATAGTTTCTCCTAATTCTGCAATATAAATATTTTGCCTTTTTGCAGATTAAATTTTAAATATTCCATCCTGATAAAGCCTGTAAACAATCATGGCTTCATGTTTGGCGTCGTCCAGTCCGCGGTGTTTTTCATCATATTTGCTTTCAGGAAAAAAGTGACTGAAAGCCTCTTCCACGTTTGGCCATTTGTAGCTACCGTATCTCCCGGGAAGCTTACAGATCGGTGTTGATAGAATCATGGGACAGGGAAGTTTTTTTATTTTCAGGCCGCGGCTTTCCAGAAACCCGAAGTCGAATTTATTATTATAGGCTGTGCATCCCAGAGGATAGGAATTCAATATTTCCTGAACTTTGGAAAAAACATCAAAAGCGAGTGGGGCTTTTTCTATTTCTTCAAATGTCAGATCAGAATTCTGGAATATCCAACCGTATGGATGTTTCCGGTGTTTTTCTGTGAAAATATCTTCTTTGAGAAGAGAGTCGAATATTTCTTTTATCTCTCCCGTTTCGAGGTTGAGAGATACAATACCTATTTCAACGATACTGCCGCCGTTGTTCTGGAACCCTGTTGTTTCAATGTCCAGTATTAAAATTTCCTGTTTCAATGATTTCTCCTTTTTTTCGCCTGTATGTTCGCCGCTTTTCTGATATTGCGCGGAATAATAAAAACCGTTATTAAACATTCGTTGTCGTAAATAAAAACGAATTCACCATAAATTTTTACATTTTTCGGAATGCCGGACTTAAAGACTTCGCCAATCATGTATTTATGAAGGTTTCCGGTTGTGTCTTTCGGTCCGATCCCGAAGCGCTGCGCCTTCTGGAACAAACGGAATAAAGATTTTTTCCCGATCCCGAACCGTTCCTTTGCTCTGGAATAAGCGTGATCCGAAATAAAGCAGATCACGCCCCGGCCTCTTCCGTTCCTTCCATCTTTTTCACATCGGCCCGGATCAATTCCAGGACCCGCGCCGTTTTGTTGATGCTGTTTTTTCTGTATACAGCGTTGATGTGCTCTTTCTCTTCCTTATCCATGGGAAGATTTAAAGATAGTTCTGTTCTTTTATCCATAATAATGCAGTGTAATGCAGTTGCGGTTCTATGTCAAATGAAAGATTGTAAAAAATTGATGTTGATGTGATAATAGATTATTATAAAGCAGGGGAACACATGGCCGAAATGACGGATTTTGAAAAGACATTGCTCGATAAGGTGGACCGCATGAATGAAAATCTCTCAGTGCTTACAGAGAGGCTAACATCTTTTGAAGGGGAGACAAAAAAATCTTTAGCGGAGTTATCGGGACGGATTAAAGGCAATCATGAACTGATAAAATCAGAGATTCAGACTTATGTCGAAAAGGACACTTGTGAATCTCACAGAGAACGCCAGGGGAACAGAATAAAAGAGGCGGAAGACAGAATCCTGCGCCTTGAGGGGGCTGTTTCCGATCTTTTGAATCGTGAGCAGGACAGGAGACATAACGCCAATGACAGACTGACAGCATGGATGCCGTCTATCATTATTTTGATTGCCGTTGTCGGTGGTATGGTCTGGATCTTTGCAGGGGGATAAGGTATGGAACGAAGACTGCAGGAAATTAAGGCGGTTGTGGTACACTGGGACGCTGGTGTGGTTAAAGACAGCATAAAAGCGCTAAAAGACTGGATGGTTTCTGAAACTGACCATATGTATCATCGATTTGTCAGAAGAAACGAAGTCAATTATGGCAGATCAACAAATTATCGATGTGTCCATTGTGGAGCTCCGAAATATACGCAGGAAGCCATCCGCTTTTTTGGCGATTATTGCCCGAGCTGGCGGCATACAAAAGAAACACCGCATTTGAACAGCCCGAATAATTGCACAATAGGGATCTGTATACTTCATGATTTTGATGATGGCGGTTATTCTGTTGAAACGATGAAAACCGCCGCAAAGTTGGCCGCCGAAATGTTGGCTTTTTTCCGTTTGGGGATTGATGGATTTTGGACCCATTCAATGATTTGCGGCGAAGATTACAAACATTGTCCCAAGGCTTTTGTGGAAAATCCAACTCTCTGGAAGGAATTCCGGGGAATGGTTGAAAATTATTTGTGAGGTGAATATGAAAATTCTGAAAGTTGTTTTGATTTTATTGGCGACGGCTTTAATGGCTGCCGTTATGATTTTTGTTTCTGATGCTTCGGTTGTGGACATGATGGCCGGAACATACGCTTTGAGCGTAAACGCTTTTCTGGGCGTGGATCTGGCCGCCATGATTAAAGATTCCACAGCGAAACCGGCCGGAGAATGGAAATCGATTAAAATGTACCGTTATATTATTTCGTTCGTTTGTATGGCTGTTTTGTTCGTTCTGGGACTATATCAGAAGGAAGTCAATAATGTTCAGGCTGTTATGGCCATTTCCGCTTTCGGATCCGGTACGATGTTGATTATAGGACTGGTAATGGCTGGGCTTGAAGGAAACAAAATAGCTTCCCGGGTTGAGCCAAAAGACGGGATCCCATTATCAGCAGGATCAACACGATGACCGGTTACTTAATCGCGGCTGTTGCCATTCTGGTTTCAATTTGTGGAATTTTAATTAAACGGCTATCATCTACTGCAAAGAGGGCGAAAGCGGCAGAACAGAAAATTCAAATGTTTGAAGTTAATGTCGAAAAGCTGAAAATTCACAGAGTCAGCGAAGACCATATCACCCAGAAGGAACAGAAGATAATGGAAACCATTGACCAGGCAACTGGGGACGATGGTGTGACGGAAGTGGCGAATTCTTTCATTGACATGTTTAATAATGGGCTTTAGGCTTTAATTACTTATTTACAGGAGACCAATATGAAAGGTGCTAGGTTATTTTGCATGGTTCTGCTTGTAGCTTTGGCGATTCCGCTATATGCAGGCCAGCCCCTGGGTAACACCGTGGGGGAATTTTCAGCAATCAGTATTTTCAATAGTGGGGAGGAAGTAGGGCAGAAACCTGTTACGGCGGTTCTGTTCGAAAGTTTGGCGATTATGCCGGATGATTGGAAAAAAATCATTCCCCTTTTGGAATTTTCTGATTTTTCTTTGACTGGTCCGAGTGATAATAACCATAATCACGTTATGTTTGATCAGTGTAAAAATGTGAGGTTACGCCGGATTAAGTCCGGCCGACATTAGCCAGGTTTGAGCTATTTGTATTCAGCCGCCGCCGGTAATTCTTCCGGGGCGGTTTTTTATTCGGAGGATGTATGAAAAGGGTTTATTTTCTATTATTTGTTATATTGGCTGTGGCTGGCTGTAAAAGCTGTCCAGAGGTTTCAAGCTATCAATTTGATCCTATGCCTGAAAAGCCTGTTTTGGAGCGATTGGAAGGCTCTGACTCTTACAAAGCCGCTGTTTCGAATATGGTGGCGCTGGGTATCTATTCGGCGCGTTTAGAGCTATATATTGTTGATATGCTGTGGATTGTTGGCGAAATTGATGAAGCAGAAAGAAACAGGTTGGCGGAAGAGATCTTAAAAAGAATACCGGATCCATATCCTAGTCAGTGAATGTCAATATTGTTGTAAATTTCCGCTTTTCGCTTCCAGGGCATTTTATCAAATTCATGATTACGCTCTGGAAGTGCGTTCATATCGTCATTTTCATAAGGTTTGACAGCTTCGAACCATTCCACGAAAGCGTGCGGGTGCTGTCCCTTGAAATGCTCCTGAAAGATCATCCAATTTTCTATTACCATTTCGGCGCCGTGCAGCATGGCAAGGTCAATAAAAACTTTTTCCTGAGATATGGAAAATGTTTTTCCGTCTTCTCTCTTCCACAAATAGCAGGCTTCCAGCTCTTTTATAAAGTCTGAGCGGCTTATTTTCTTCTTTTCTTCCATAAAGCTATAATAATTCCACTTTTAAAATAAATCAATGCAAATGTATTATTCAGTAATATATATTTAATTAAAAAATAATTTAGTAATAATTGTTGACAACTTGTTTGTTGTGGCTTAATACTATGGTCAGAGAGGTAAACAAATGGGTTTAAGACGAGATAATAAAATCAAATGGGTACAGATAAAACTTTCTAAAGCTTCCGCCCAGGACCGGGCCATATTGGAGTATAAGGAAAGATTTTACCCCAGGCTTTCAATGTCAGCTTTTTTTCTTGAGTTGGCGCAGAAGGCTGAAAGAGAAGAAAGGAGCCGCGGCAGTGAAGCTTGATATTGATAAACTCTGTGATGTTTTAATGACTTCGGTGATTCCCGGGGTTTTATTTGGCTTATTGTTGTTGGTTTTCGTTTCGGGCTTTCTGATTGGCGTTTTTAAAGCCATTGTTTCGGTTGTTTCGTGATGTTTAATGCCGAATCCATGGAAAAACCGGTTCAATGTATGGACTGCGAACACTGGGGACTGGCCAGATCCGGTTCAAAGTGTTTGCTGGTTAAGTTTTATTCTTCCGGGTTTTGCTCAGAATGTCCGTTTATTAAAGACAGGCCCGTTATTAACCATTCCGTTCCTATGAATCCGCAGCTTTATGACTTTTATGTTAAAGTCAATGATTCTGTGTGGTTTATGGTTTCGGTAATCGAACATAAACGGGAATGGGCTTTAAAATATATGGCTTCCGTTGAAAATGTCGGGACCTGTGGGATTGTCAAAGATGTTCATTTTTCATTCGGTTTTAACGGTATAAAACGGAAAATCTGGGAAAAACTGAGAGAATCGAAGAAATACAAGGACGTTTCCGATTATCTGCATTGGACTGATGTATGGGCGCAGCCTATTGATGTTTCCGACACAGTAATAGAAAAAGAAGAGATTCTGGTTATTCCAGATGTGGACCCGTTTGAAAATTGGGAGTTGCCGGAAGCCGGCGAGCAAATGGAGTTATTTTGACATGACAGTTAAAGAATTGGCGAATTTTACAGGGAAAACAGAAAGAGCAGTAAGAAATTGGATAAATAAAGCTGCGGAAAATTCTTCCGTTATTAAGGAAAAAAGTTCCGCGAAACTGTAAAGCCGTTACTGCTGATTAAGAAGCTAATTGAAACAACCGCGCGTCCGGGGGATATTTGCTTAATCCCATTTTTGGGGACGTTTACCGACGCTGTGGCTTGTTATGAATTAGGTATTGATTGGTTTGGATCTGAGCTGGATAAAATGAACTTTGATGAAGGCCAGGAAAGGTATATTCAAGATACAAAACAAATGCTTTTTGAATTTTAATAGCTGTTGGCTATAAATAATATTTTATGGAGGATTCAATGAAAAGAATTACACTGATTATTTTGTTTCTGTTACCGGTTTTTATTTCAGCTTTATCGCTGAATAACCAAGCTCAGGGATTACGCGAAAAATATCCAGATGTTTATGAAGCGATAAAGGCCGAAGCTGTCGAACAGTGGGGAGAAAATCACCAGATGATTGTTTACGAAATAAACGAACAGTCAAAGGCAATTTTAATAGTTTCTGATCTGCTTACCGATGCCGATTACACAGGCATTGTTTACAATGCAATAATTGACTGGTGCGACGGCGGCAGAATGGAATTTGAAAAATATAAAGACAATTTATATGAAGCTCCGGTTAATTGGAAAATGGTTGTTTATGTGAGTCAGAATCAAATAAATTCCATGAATGAATACTAATTTAAAATAACTTACAGGCTATAAAGACAAAGGGAGCTGACGAACCCTGGAAAGATGAGAGGCTAAAAGAATATGTCACAATCAAACAAGCGGTATTTTAACACTTTTTTCTTTGAAGATCCGTATGTTGAGGGCCTGGCCCCAGAGGTCAGGCTCCTTTATTTAACAATGATATTGAATCCCCATAATAACCTTGCTGGGTGTTATCAAATATCGATTAACAAATTGATGAACTATACAGGATTGGAAGAAAAGACAGTCAGGTGGGGAATCCAAAAATTACAGGAAGACAGGAAAATTCTATTTTCTGGACACTGGCTGGCATTAAAGAATTTCATAAAAAATAATCAATTGAATCCGAATATGTGCTTAAAGGCTTTCGATATTATGAAGAGCTCACCCCGGGAACAAATTGTTTTTATCATATCCAATTACAGTCAGGAAGCGGAGCCATGGGTGGAAGATTTCGTGATAAAGGTTGAGGCTGGAATAAACGCCACTATAGACAGCCAAAACAGAAATTCAAGGAAGAGAGCCAAAGAAAAAGGACTTCCAGCTTCAAAAGACAAACCGCACCAAGTTTTTACCATGAAACAATTTATTACTGAAATACTCACGCCTGAACGCCGTGTTATAGGGGAAGGGTTGGGGGAATGGTTGGGGGAACCATCGGCTGAATATAAATATGAATTAGAATTTGAAGAGGAAATAGAAATAGAAAAGGAATATGAACAAAAAAATCACAGCTCTTCCGATTCACAATCTTTTCCCGATCAAAAATCTACGTCAGAATTAACCGAATGGCTGGCAGAGAAGAAAAGAATTGAAAAAAACGAAAAGGTACTGTAAAAAACTCCAATTTTTTAAAAGGTAACGTTCAAT